>ERZ1026846.1344-NODE-1344-length-15960-cov-3.702735_pt1 | contig 15960 bp, 12 predicted proteins | sample MGYA00380153_ERZ1026846 | MGnify/ENA primary metagenome ERZ1026846 (study PRJEB33269, sample SAMEA4719789) | human gut metagenome | biome: human-associated habitat; feature: organic feature; material: feces | place: Cameroon | collected 2013-10 ... | reverse complement strand
AAATATAGCAATAATTTGAATAATAAAAGAAACAATGCTTCTTTTTCTGTTCATAATATTACTACTAAGGCAATCTTGGCGACCGCTGTCAACAAGTTGTCGGGACGGTGCCACATTGATTTTTGCAATAGTTTGATTCATAGGACGTTATGAGAATAGGTGTGGATTAGTGGCAAAAAAATCAGAGGAAATCCACGCCTAAAATAATTGGTTCTTGATTATCAATGTGTTACAGAGGGGGCTGTGGCGTCGTCCCGCCTGATGGAATTCGTTCCTCATGCCGTTTCCTGCGTCCTCGTTCGCAGGAAATTTCAATATTTTGTTGTACCTTTAAGAGTTTTCGGAGAGGCTCCGGAGCGAGTTATATGTGAAGGAGAATACTCATTTAAATGATGTATGAGGAAGTTGCTGGCGTCAAAGCCGGGCGGCAGCATTGACATTGACTTTAACATTGATAATTATGATTGATATTGACAAGAATCTTGTTGCGGAGCTGCTGGGGAAGGCGGCGGTGAATCCGCGGCTGAGGCAGAATTTCGATTTGAGGACTTCGGCGGGGGATGGTAGTCAGCGGATGCTGAATGCGTTGATGCCGGGGACGGTGGTGCCGATTCACAGGCATCCGAATTCGAATGAGAGTGTGATGCTTCTTTGCGGGAAGGTGACGGAGGTGATTTTTGAGGAGGTGCTGTCGGAGTCGGGGGAGCGGTCGTTCCGTGAGGTGGAGAGGTTCTGCATGGATCCGGCGGCGGGGAATTTCGGGTGCGTGGTTCCGTCAGGGGCCTGGCATGCGGTGGAGGTGCTGGAGCCGTCGGTGATTTTCGAGGCTAAGGACGGTCGGTTCGGCGAGGACGGCAGCGAGTCGGCTTAGGGCGTCTCTTCTGTTGCGTGTTGACTTGGATAGTCGGCGTTGACGGGAGTCTTGTCCGGGAATTCAAACATTCTTCAGTGAGAATCGAGTATCCGCTTCCGGCCTTGTATATGGGTACAGAGTATTTCATTCCGGCAGGTACTTTTAAGACAGCCAGAAGAGGATGCTGATTTTGTCCCGCGAAAACGTTTTATATCGTACCAAGTGCGTAAGAACAGCAGTTTTGTTCTGTGAAAACGTTTTAGGCGGAACGAAAAAGAGGCTTTCAATCCCTTCCAGCCCAACTGTTTCGTTGGATATCCCGAGAATCCTGCATTTGCTTCAAAACATCTGCGGCTTCCAGGCCAACTCTCTTGTTGGATATCCTCGACCCCGTTTGGGAATCGTTTTGCGAGCGAGACTGTCCGAAAAGTCAAACATTCCTCAGAGAGAATCCGGAATTCGATTTCGGCCTTTACATGGACAAAACCTGCCAATTCATGCAATTTGTCCGTAAATACCCACCATTTTCCGGACAAAACGTACTGGGGTTTTGCTATCGTTCTGATATTCGGGTGACAATGGCTCAACGTAAAATCCCGCTTGATCCACATTTAATAGTGCGTCCGAGACACAAAGCAGGCTCAACGTAAAATCGGTGTAAATATCGCCTTGTTTTTACACCATTTGCAAATATGATGAAACGGTGTAAAATCAGGCTGTTTTTTACACCGTTTTCCAAGGGTATTGTGAACAGGCAGAAGCGGCATTATTAATTCATTCTCCTTTTTGTCGCCAGAATTGTCGGAAAGGTAGAAAAATTATCCTTAAGACCGGAAAATAATTTCCAAATGGAACACTGATTTGAGGTATTCTTCACATTAAAAAAATTAATATGTATCTTTGTAAGTTGTGGGATAGTTACTTGACGTAAGTAGTCCCGCAACTTGTTGTATGTGGTAACGTACACAAACACTCGGCAAGTTATGTAACTTGCGAAACTTGAATATCGAATGAACAGGAAATCGCTCATAATCTGTCTGTCCGTACTGGCCGCACTCGTAGTGTTCTGCGTCAGTGCGATAACAGTCTTGTACTCAGGAGACAAAGGCGGCGATACCACCATATCACAGGAGGAACTCTTTGCGGAAGCCTCATCCCGTTGCCCTGTCCTTTGTGCAGTGCCGTCAGATGCCGCCATGATACTGCATGGAGAATCGTTCAGGCAAGTGATACAGGCTGCGTGCGACACGACAACGCTCGTCGGACCGTTGTTCCGTGGCACAGGAAGGTCGTCATTCGCACGATTCCTGAAAGACGTAAACGCAAACCTGCCGGGTGCATTGAAAAATGCAGAAGCCACAGTGTCAATGCATTACAGCGGCGACCTTGTACCGCTTCTGGTCATTGACTCGGGCAAGATGCCGTCAGACAGCACCAGCGGGGCCTGGACATTGGTACGCTTCGCGGACTCTACTGGAGTTGCTCACGCTGTCATTGACAAATCCCCGGACCATGCGGCAGCATTGAAAAGAAAAACACTTTTGGTGTTCTCGCCGTCCCTTCCGCTCGTCAAATCATGCCTGAGGCATGTGGATTCGGGCGAGTCAGTGCTCGAAAAAACCGAATGCGCGGCAATCGCAGCACAGTTTTCCGGAGCCGTTTCTGTTATGGTCAATGGCGATTATTGCGGAAAGTTGGCAAGTTCGTTCCTGTCCAGGAACTATAGAAAATATTCCTCATTCCTGAAAAATTTCGCGGGCTGGACCTCATTCGCAGTCGAGGAGACCGGCGAAAAATCATTGGTCATGAGGGGACAGGTCGCGTCCTATCCGAGTCCGGCATATTTCAGCAATATGTATAGGTCAATGCAGCCTTCCGCTTCCAGGATGGCGGAAATTCTGCCGGCTGCAACGGTTGCGGCCTATGGAATCCAGATAGCGGATGCGGAGACCTCATGCGACTTGTATTCCAAATACATCGACGCTGCCGGTGGCGGAGACAAGAACAGAATCAGGAAAGATACTCTGGGCAGAAGGGTGAAAATCACGCCGGACGTCTGGGCTAAAGCAATTGATATTAAGGAAGTTGTACGCGCTGCCATCCAGACGGAGACAGGCGTTTCACCGGTTCTTTTCATAAGGCCCGGAAAGCAGGACATCTCGGTTCTCTTCAGGGGAATGTCCTACAAATCATTAAAAGATTACGACGGGGGAGTGAAGTCCAATCCGTACCGCGGATTTGCCGGAGCACTTTTCGGAAAACTCTTCGACCTCCCGGATTCGACATTCGCATATTCGGAAGGCTGGATAATCGCCGGAGACAGAAATACGGTTTCACTACTTTCGTCAGATGTGAAACGCAGGAGGCTGAAGGACTTCCTGTCGGATTCAGGCCTTTCATCACGTATGCCGACAGAGGGAACGGTGTTCAGCGCTTACTGCAGGGTTTCGCCTGAGGTCATATCTGACTTGTTCAGCAAGGATATGGCGAAAGATGCGCAGGCGATTCTGAAAGGCGTTTCAGCATGTCCGGTATTCTTCTCGATAGCTCCGGGCGCTGTGCCGAAACTGAAACTCGACGTGAACCGTGTAGCTTTCGCAGGCAGTGAAGACACCATGCCGGCCCTTCTCAGAGATACCGTTGTCAATGTCCCTAGGGGTCCGTTCAAGGTCAAGAACTGCGGCACCGGCAAGACAAACCTTTTCGCTCAGCAGTCAAATAACTACCTGGTTCTCAAGGAAGAAAGCGGAAAAGGAATCTGGGGCGTTCCATTCGGTGCACCGATTTGCGGGGCTGTGGAAGACATTGACTATTTCGGAAACGGCAAGCTGCAGTTCCTGTTCGCTTCCGGTTCGAAGCTATATCTCATCGACAGGCTTGGGCGCTTTGTGAAGCCGTTTCCGGTGGAACTTGGAAAGGAAATCCTTCTCGGCCCGGCCGCTTATGACTTTACCGGAGCGCACGGTTACACTGTGCAGGTGCTTCATAAAGACAACACTATCGGGATGTATGATCTCCACGGGAAGAAACCTTCTTCGTGGAAAGGCATAAAAACAGAAGAAACAATCAAGTCATTGCCTGAACTGCTGAAAGTCAAGGGCAAAAGGTTCTGGGTAGTCAGGACTTCGGTGCGTACACTTGTGTTCGGATTCGACGGAGGCGAGCCTCTGTACAGCGGAAACGGAAACAAGATGCTGCTGCCCGACAGCAAGATCAATGTCAATGACAAGGGTACAGTGTCAGCCCTTTGCTATGACGGCAAAGAGAGGTCACTGAAACTTTGATTTTAAACTAGAAAATATGGAATTTCATTCAGTAAACAAACTCCTTGAGACGAGTTTCAAGAAAAACTGGGACCGTCCCGCGTTGTCGAACTACAAAGGACAGGATCTCGCCTACAGAGATGTAGCAAGAAGAATCGCAAAACTTCATATCGCATTCGAGCAGTGCGGACTTGTGAAAGGTGACAAGGTTGCCATCTGCTCGAGAAACCAGGCCAACTGGGGCGTCAGCTTCCTCGCGGCATTGACCTACGGAGCAGTTCCGGTGCCTATTCTCCATGAGTTCAAGCCCGGCAATATCCACTATCTCGTGAACCATTCCGAGGCGAAGGTCCTCTTCGTGGACGACGTCATCTGGGAAAACCTCTCAGAGGCTGAAATGCCTGGTCTTTATGTAGTTGTGCAGATCAATACCTTCGGATTCCTCTATTCCAAGACTGAGGAGATGTCCCAGGTTCGTGAGCATCTGAATGAAAGTTTCGGCCACAAATACCCGAACAACTTCGGTCCTGAGGACCTGGATTACTATGAGGACAGCGCCGATGAACTCGCATTGATAAACTACACCTCAGGTACTTCCGGATTCTCGAAGGGCGTCATGGTGCCTTACCGCTCGCTCTACTCAAACATCGAATTCGCGCACGTGCAGGCGATGCCTCAGCTCGACAATACTACAGAAGTCGTGTCAATGTTGCCATCGGCCCACATGTACGGCATGATGTTCGAGTTCCTGTTCGAGATGACCATCGGTGCCCATGTGCATTTCCTTACACGTGTGCCTAGCCCGAAGATTATCATGCAGGCGTTTGCCGACATCAAGCCTCATATCATCATCGCCGTTCCTCTCATCATCGAGAAGGTTTACAAGTCCAAGCTGAAGCCTATCATTGACAGGAACAAGATGGTGATGAATCTTCCTATCATTGACAAAGTGATTCAGAAGAAGATTCTCAATGAACTTGTCCATGCTTTCGGAGGACGTTTCTATGAGGTTATCATCGGAGGTGCCGCCTTCAATCCTGAGGTTGAGCGCTTCTTCCGCAAGATAGGATTTCCTTTCACAGTGGGTTACGGTATGACCGAGTGCGCTCCTATCATCTGTTATTCAGACTGGAAGGATGCTAAACTTGCTTCTTGCGGACCTGCTGCGATGAACATGTCTGTCCGCATTGATTCACCTGACCCTCACAATATTCCGGGCGAGGTGCTTGTGAAGGGCCCTAATGTTTTCCTCGGATATTTCAAGAATGAGGAGGCTACCAACAGCGTTATCGAGCCGGACGGCTGGTTCCATACCGGTGATATGGGAGTTCTGGACGAGCAGGGCTATCTCTTCCTGAAAGGCCGTTCAAAGTGCATGATTCTCGGTCCTTCCGGACAGAACATTTATCCTGAGGAAATCGAGGGCGTTGTGAACAATGTCACCTATGTCGTTGACTCACTGGTAATTGAAGATCATGGTTCGCTTGTTGCCCTTATCTATCCTGATTATCATCAGGCAGAGCTTGACGGACTCAGCAAGGCTGAACTTGAGGCGAAATTGCAGGAGACACTTCCTGAAATCAACAAGCAGGTTCCTAACTATGCGAAGATTGCCAAGATGGAATTCATGCCGGAGGATTTCGAAAGGACTCCTAAGAGAAGTATCAAGAGATATCTTTATCAGAGAAACTAATTTCATATATGAAGAAGTTCGACCGCAGTTATCTCAGGATGGCTCAGATATGGGCCGAAAACTCCTATTGCAAACGGCGTAAAGTCGGTGCGCTTCTCGTGAAGAACAATATGATCATCTCGGACGGGTACAACGGAACCCCGTCAGGGTTTGAAAATATCTGCGAGGACGAGAACGGGGTTACGAAGCCGTATGTGCTTCATGCTGAGGCCAATGCCATTACGAAGGTGGCCAAGTCCGGCAATAGTAGCGAGGATGCGACACTGTATGTGACGGCGTCGCCATGCATCGAGTGCGCCAAGCTGATTATCCAGGCCGGAATCAAGCGGGTCGTATATCGTGACGAGTACAGGCTGCATGACGGACCGGACCTTCTTAGGCAGGCCGGAATCGAGGTCGAACAGGTCAATGTTGACGAACAATAGTGGTTTATGAAAGAGGGAGATAAATATAGCACGCTATCTGCCGTACTCGGAATCGTTATCGGTATTCTGGGTACGGTCTTGTTCTTTTCAGTAACTCGTCCGAGTCACACGTTGAATGGCGATTATTCTGACTGGCGCAAACTGAATCTCATTCTTGAGCAGGTACAGGAAAACTATGTGGATACCGTTGATGTGAAGAAAGTTACGGATGCTGCTGTAGTGGCGTCCCTGGCTTCCCTTGACCCTCACTCCATCTATCTTCCGCCTGTGGATCTGGAAAAATCGGAGTCTGATCTCGCCGGAAATTTCGATGGAATCGGCATACAGTTCAATGTCCCTAATGACACTGCCATTGTCCTGGAGGTCATCCCGGGCGGTCCGTCCGAGAAGGTAGGTCTCCAGCCTGGCGATCGTCTCCTGAAAGTGGACAGCACTGTCATCGCCGGCGTTAAATTTCCTCAGGACAGCATGGTCCGCCACATGAAAGGCCGTGCGGGAACCGAGGTGGAAGTGCTCGTGAAACGTGGCAAAGAGAGGATTCCGTTCAAGATTAAGCGCGGAAAGATTCCTGTCCACTGCGTGGATGCCGCTTTCATGATCAATGATACTACTGGTTACATTCGTCTTTCTAAGTTCAGCCGCACCACTTATCAGGAAGTCGAGGCAGCAGCCGAAAATCTTCTCGAGCAGGGTCTTCGGAACCTTCTGTTCGATGTCAGAGACAATTCCGGCGGATATTTCGACCAGGCCCTGATGCTTTCCGATATGTTCCTCGAAAAGGGTGATGAAATCGTCTATCTTCAGGGACTTCATCGCAAACGTGAGGCATATAAGGCTGATGGAAAGGGAATTATGAAGGATATCACCCTCTCTGTCCTTATCAATGAAAATTCTGCGTCGTCGAGTGAGATTTTCGCCGGCGCGATTCAGGACAATGACAGGGGAACGATTGTAGGCCGCCGTTCTTATGGCAAAGGCCTTGTCCAGGAACCTGTCTATTTCAATGACGGTTCAGGTATCAGGCTTACGGTGGCCCGTTTCTATACTCCTTCCGGAAGGTGTATTCAGAAACCTTATTCTGCTGATTACCAGTATGATATTTACAAGAGGTATGCTGATGGCGAGATGTTCGACAAGGACAGCATGAAGGTGGACAAGAAAGAGGTTTACCATACAGTCGGAGGCCGTACCGTTTATGGCGGAGGCGGAATCGTGCCGGATGTCTTTGTCCCTGTGGATACGACACTGGCCTCCAAGTTCTTCATCCGTTGCAACAAGAAGGCTACCCAGATGCGTTTCGCTTCCTACATTTTCGACAAGTATGCGGGGCAACTCTCTGAAATTGACGACTATAAGAAGCTGGATGCCTTCCTTGACGGACTGAACATTCCTTCTGCGTTCCAGTCTTATGCGGCTTCTGTTGACGGTATCAGGCCGGCTGCAGGGGAGTGGGCCGAGACGGAGGAATATCTGATTCCTCAGCTCCGCGCGCTGATCGGACGTTATTCGAAACTTAGCGACAATGCTTTCTACCGCATTTATCTAAAGATTGATCCGGTCGTAAAAGCAGCATTGACAAAAGAATAGGACTTATTTTCTAACCTTCACTCTGACGGCGACGCCGAGCAGGAGAAGAACGGAAAAGAATACGCAGAGTCTGCCTACAATGTCACCCTGACGCACAAAGAACGTTTGACGGTCATTGAGGCAGACTTTTCCTGTAAGCACTGCCTGCTTCCACCACTCGGTTTCCGCGACGATATCGCCTTTCTGGTTTATCAATGCCGAGATTCCCGTATTGGCGCTTCTTGCAATGTCGCGCCTTGTCTCGATGGCTCTGAGCGATGAATAACTCAGGTGCTGCCTGTATCCCGGCGTGTCGCCCCACCATGCGTCATTGGTGATAACAGTCATAAGTTCAGCGCCTTTGCGCACATATTCCGCGAAATGTTCCGGATAGACGGACTCGTAGCAGACAGCGCAGCCTACAGGTACAGAATCATTGACCTTGCCCGTCGAATCCCTTTTCTCGCAGTTCAGCAGTGTAACTTCGTCCTGGCCGATATTTCTTCCCATCACTCCGCCCAGAAGGTCGTCAATCTTGCAGAAGAATGCCGGGTACGGAGTCATTTCCACGGCTACGACGAGCTTGGATTTGTGGTAAATCTGTTCCGGTCTGTTGCCAGTGAGCATCAATGCCGAGTTGTGCGTCTCTATCCACATTCCGTCGCTGACCTTCCTCGCGGTATGTGACGGAACGGTCTCTGATTCAATGAGATCGTAGGTCGATGCGCCCATCAGGAGACTCGCGTCAGGCCTTTTTTCAATGATGTTTTCGAAGCGTCTGAGGGTTCTGCTGAAACTCAGATTGTTCAGGCAGACGTGGCTCGTGAAGGTTTCCGGAGCTACCGCCAGCACCATCCTGCCTGTATCTGTTCTTGTCAATGCTTCTGTGAGCTGGCCTGCCAGGATTGCGTCCTGCTGGTCCTGGCTCAATGCCTGGAATTTTTGGTACGGGTCAATGTTAGGCTGCAGCACCACTACGTCGATGGTCTTGTCGGCGACTTCGTCGTAGGAATTGTATATATGCATTGATAGTGCAATCGGGGCTGCGAACAGGAGAAGATAGCCTCCGATGGCGGCAGTCTTGGCTTTGGTGTTGAACATTGACCAGCTTCCGTCTGATAATGAGACCATTATGCCGAACAGACCGAGGTTGCAGGCCCAGATCCAGAGGGATCCGCCGAGGGTGCCTAGATATTCATACCACTGCGCCATTGACAGTGTTCTTGCGAAGGCGTTGCCGAGGACGAGCCATGGCCAGGAGATTTGTGCGACTGTGAGATAGTATTTTTCCCATGCGATCCACATCATTGCGAGCAGGATGTACGGCAGGGAGCCTTTCAGGATTTTGCGGCTCCATCTGAACAGTCCGAATACGATGGACATCTGGAAGGCATTGGCCAGTACTGCGAAGATTCCTCCGCCGATGGTTGCGTTGCAGACCCAGAATGTGGTGGCTGCGTTCCAGAGTACGAAGGCGCTGTAGTGCCAGAGCCATATCCTGCGTGTGCCTGTCATGGTCGCGATTCTTTCCATGCAGAGGAGCGGCACGAGTCCGAAGAGGGCCAGCAGTCCGGTGTGGGGCACCAGATAAGGGATGGACATCAGGACGACGAAGAGAAGGACCAGAATTGCAAGAAGTGTATTTTTGTTTTTCATTTTGTCTGTTTTTTAATGCTTTGAGGGCCTGCTTTTTGTCGGTAGGCCATTCTGCTTGTGCAAAGATATGAATTAATTGTTATCTTTGCATGATTATGGTCATGTGTGAAACGCGTATTTTGCGTATAGTCCGGCATGACAAAAATTGATTCATATGCTGCTTGATATTCTAAAAGGCTTCATCATAGGCATCTGTGCGTCTGTCCCTTTGGGGCCGATTGCTATTCTCGTAATACAGAAGTCTTTGAGTGATGGACATAAGGCCGGTTTTTTTGCCGGGCTTGGTGCGTGTCTCGTTGATACGATTTTTGCGGTCATCGCTGTTTTTGCATTGGCAATCGCAGAGACTTTCATTGAAAATTACAGTGATTTGATAATGGCCGGCGGCGGTATTGTGGTTACGCTCCTTGGCTGCAGTATGACGTTGAAGGACCCGTTCAGGAAGATGAAAAGGGAGGATGCCCATTCTTCTTATTCCATGAAGGATTTCTTTCAGGCCGTGTTCATGGGAATTTCCAATCCGGGAGCCATTTTCGTGATATTCGCGCTGTTTGCGTTCTTCGGCATTGAACTGGAACCTCATGATTTCAGGGTTGCGCCTCTGCTGCTTTCGCTCAGTGCGGGTTCGGCTCTTTATTGGTTCTTCTTTTCGTGGGTTTTCAGCAAAATCCGCAAGAATTTCAAGTTGGGGACCATCCTGTGGATTAACCGTATCACGGGTGTCATCGTGACCATCATCGGAATCGCGCTTCTGACGGATGGTGTTATGGAACTGATTTTCACCAAGTAGTGTAACATTGAACAAACTTATTCTGGAATATGGATTTTAAGGGATTTTTCGGCAACTGGTTCGTGAGGAATGTGATTGCGGCCTGTGTTGTGGTATTGGCTCTTGTTTTCGTGGCCAATTTTTTTCTCAAGATTGGAACTCATCATGGTCAGGAGATCGAGGTGCCTGACTTTACCAATATGAGTGTGAGTGACGCTTCTTATCTGGCGTCTGACAGGGGTATCAGAATCGATGTGACTGATTCTGTGTATGTGCGCAAGATGGGGCGCGGTCTGGTGTTTTCCCAGGTGCCGAAGGCCGGCAGCCATGTGAAGACCGGACGTCGTATCCTGCTTACTATCAATTCGGTATCTCCGAAGAAGACTACCATGCCGGACCTTGTCGGCTTTTCCATGAGGCAGGCTAAGGCTGAGCTTATGTCCAAGGGATTGATCCTCAGGAAGCTGCGTTATGTGGAGGATATCGCTACCAATAATGTACTCAGGCAGCTTTATCGCGACAATGATATCAAGGCGGGCAAGTCCATTGACAGCGGTTCTGAAATCGACCTTGTTGTCGGTCTCGGTACTGATGACCAGACTTATGTGCCGGATGTTACGGGTATGAAGTATATGAGGGCTGTGGATGCGCTGCATGACAATTCTCTGAATGTGGCGAAGCTCCGTTTCGACAAGGATATCCGCACTTACAGTGATTCTCTGGATGCTGTGGTTTACAAGCAGACTCCTTCGGCTTCTGATATGTCTGTTCTTATGGGAACTGAGGTAACTCTTTATCTTTCAAAGGACAATAAATAATTTACGATGGCAGAGAACGAGATTTTCAATGATGATGAGCTGCAGGAGCCATCAGGTGACGGACTTATAATCGAGGAGGGGGCTGACAGTGCTTCCGAGGAGGATGAGCAGGGGATGTTCGAGCATTTCAGGCTCAATGTGGACAAGGGGCAGACGCCGCTGAGGGTGGACAAGTACATGGCGTGTCATCTGATGGACACGTCGCGCCATCGTGTCCAGCTTGCCATCAAGAACGGGTATGTGCGTGTCAATGACAAACTTGCGAAGGCCAATCTCATTGTACGTCCGGGTGATGTCATCAGTTTCGTGATGCCTTATGAAAGGCGTGGTTTCGAGGTGCTTCCTCAGGATATTCCTCTGGATATTGTCTATGAGGATGATGACCTTCTTGTTGTCAACAAGCCTGCGGGTATGGTTGTCCATCCGGGTCATGGCCATTTCGAGGGGACATTGATCAATGCCTTGTCTTATCATCTTGGCATTTCCCAGGGGCCTGACGCAAAGGATGAGCGTATGGGTGTGCTGGTTCATCGTATCGACATGGATACTTCCGGTCTTCTTGTCGTCGCGAAGAATGATGAGTCTCAGCTTGACCTCGCCGGGCAGTTTTTCAGGCATACCATTGAGCGTAAGTATGTTGCGGTTGTCTGGGGCAATCTGAAGGAGGATGAGGGTACGATTACCGGCAATATCGGCCGTGATCCGAATGACCGTCTCCGTTTCAAGGTTTATCCGGATGGTGACAAGGGCAAGCATGCTGTCACTCATTACAAGGTTCTGGAGCGTTTCGGCTATGTGACGGTAGTGGAGTGCCGTCTGGAGACGGGCCGTACTCACCAGATTCGTGTCCATATGAATTATATCGGCCATCCTCTTTTCAATGATGAGCGCTATGGCGGTTCGGAGATTCGCAAGGGCACTATCTACGCGAAGTACAAGCAGTTCATCCGCAATTGTTTCGAACTTTGTCCGCGTCAGGCTCTCCACGCCAAGACGCTGGGCTTCGTGCATCCCCGCACAAGGGAATTCATCCGTTTCGATTCGGCCTTGCCGGCAGACATGTCCGCCCTGATTTCCAAGTGGCGTGACTACGCCGGGAACATGCCGGATGAAGAAGATTAACTGAAGGGGTTTCACGTTTGTGGAGCCCCTTTTTTGCGGGTTTGGGAGGGGCTGTTTAGCATTGGCTTGAACTGGATTTTTGTGGCATTGGCGTTCCTCTATCCCGTTTTACGTTTTGGGTGCGGCGCCAGTCCGTAGGCTGTGCCTGATTCCAGATTGATTAAAGCGTGGTCGTAGCATCCCTGTGCTTCCTTACATTGATCTGTCGTTGGCTCTTTTGAAGGGATTTGGTACCGCAGAAACGTTTTAGGAGGTACAAAATAGTAGTTCTATAATGATTCTACAGAAACGCAACCGAACTGCTCGAGTTCCTTATTTTGAAAACGAGAAACGTCCGTGAAAACTGGCCTTTCTCCCGAAGGAATGCAATTGAGGAGACTCTCACGTGTTTTTCGTAAGCGTCTCTGGATTTACGTATTGACGCGCTGCCAGCGGTTTGCTTTCCAAAGTCCAAACGTAAGTAAAAATGGAGACAAAAGAAATTGTCATACCTTCGACCCTCTTGGCAGTAATGTATCTATCTTATCGTCTAATAATCAATTACTTGCGCTACACAATGGATGTCAAGAGGTGGTTTCGAAAGGGGTGCTTGACAGGTTCGTCAGGCTATCTCAGCCTAGTATAGCATTGACATTCAACACTTTAGAAGCAAATAATAAAAATCAGCAGTTGTCAAGAGGGTCGAAACTAGTGAATGCTCATCAATACGTAACAGGGAAGACGCTTATGAAAAGTCAAACTTCTGCCAGAAGAATCAAGAACTCGATTTCGACCTTGTTTAAGGGTGCGGAGTGTTTTAGGCTCGTGAGGAGTTTTCGGACTGGGAGAGGTTGTCCGAAAAGTCAAATATTCCACAGTGAGAATCGAGAATCCGCTTCTGGCCTTGAATAGGGGTACGGAGTGTTTCAGCCTCGCGAGGACTTTTCGGACAGCCTGGGAGGGGGAGAGAGTCGGCTGCGATTTCTTTCAAACATTTGGGGGCAGGTCACTTGCAAAATGTCCGTGGAAAGTAGTCATTTTCCGGACATGTTAGGTCGGGTTAACAATTCGTCTGTAAGAAAACGTTTTAATCTGGACAAGTCGTTCATAACCAAGCATTTATCCGGAAAATGGTGGGTATTTACGGACAAAATTGGGGAGGCATATCATAGCAACGAGTCGGCTGTAGGACAGCCATGAGACGGAGCCGCCAGTCCGTAGTATGTGCCTGATTCCAGGAGGCGTTGTCAGACAGTCTGTCCAGCCTCTCTTCTTAGGCAGTCGTCAGACAATCTGGCAAATGCTCCTTCTTCTGTGGTGCATTCTGCTAGAGTCTTTTCGAATACTGTCCAACGGTATGCTGAGAGCAGCGACTTCTCGACCCAGTAGGCGAATTTCGTCTGCAAACCTGCCGTATGAAGCTTATTTTCAATGCGTTTTGCTTTCAGGTACATTTCGAGTCCGTCTGCCGTATCGTGCCACAGGTCAATGAAAGCGTAGTCGTAGCGCCCCTGCATTTTTTCCCGATTGGCAGTCTCCATTCCTCTCTGTGTGCTTCTGTCTGCTCGGTTTTGCTCTTCCCCGCATTGACCTTCCTCCGTGCTTCTCTTGCATTGACCTTCATTAGAAGTTCTCCAACATTGGTCATCCTCCGGACCTATCTCTCTTTGGTCCTCAGTCGTTTCTTCCCCACATTGACCTTCCTCCGTGCTTCTCTTGCATTGACCTTCATTAGAATTTCTCCAGCATTGATCCTCCTCCGGAACTATCTCTCTTTGGTCCTCAGTCGTTTCTTCCCTGCCTTGACCATTGGCCTCCTGCCGTGCGTCTTGCCACATGTTTTCATTCAGGAACCAGAAGGCGTCGCTCCGGATTATCCGGATTTTTTCTTTGTTGGGGAACTGCGGCAGGATGTGTCTTTCGAACAATGCGATGGCCTCTTCGCTCCGTTCCACGATGTCCAGTGACGTCACATCCGGCTTTTCCGATGCCATATAAGCAAAGTATCCCAGCCCGAGCCCGAACGTCACGACCCTTCCCGTCGCCTCCTCAATCGGCGCCCGCATTGTCTCTATCTCGCTCGGTTTCACCGCCATCCATTCACGCCCGTCCTGCTCGACCGCCGGATACGCGAACCGCTCACGGAAAAAGCCGATTTGCGGCACCTCCCTAAGGTTTTTGTCAATGTCAATGTCGTTGCAGATGAAGGCTTCGTATGGCCGGTAGCTGTAATGTGTGAATTTCCAATGTCGTGTGGCGGTGTCTGGAAATTTTATGTTTTCAAGATAGGGATTGTCCCGATATTTCCTGGTCTCAAGGCAATGCACCGCGTCATGGAAGTATTCGTTTATAGTCGTGTCGTCTTCCGATATCCCGCAGAATCCAGCCATGAATGCTGCATACAGGATTTCCTCAGGTAGTTCTCCCGAGGGGTCTGCTTCTTTCATAAGTCTTTCTGTTATAGCGCATGGCGTCTCATTGATAAACTCAGACATTGACCATGCCGCATTATTGTTGGCTTCCCTGAGTTCAGCCAGTCTTCGTTTCCAGTTCTGGTCCACGGTTCTTTCTATTTGTTTTTTTCGATGCACAAATATCGTATTTTTTTCTCAGTATTTTTCACGAAAATCTTCATCCGTTTTGTGAATTGAAAATCCTTTACTATCTTTGCATTCCTTTTCGGACACAGAATGCGACAGCTTCCAACCAGGTCGTATTCAGCGATGGGCTTCATGTTATGAGTCTTCCGGAAGGGATTTGCGAGCGTGTTGTAATTGGTAGCCAAGCCAGACTTAGGATCTGGTGCCTTCGTGCGTATGGGTTCGAGTCCCTTCGCTCGCACGTTTTTTAGAGATTGGGGAGTACTCCTCGGTCTCTTTTTTGTCGCCTGCGGGAGGTGTTAGGAGAAACGCTCAGGGCCTCGCGGTTTCGTACCCCTCTGTCACTGCGTGACATCTCCCGAGGGAGAACGGAAACGTCTGTCGCCGTTTCGGTCGCTCGCACGTTATTTAGAGATCGAGGAGTGTTCCTCGGTCTCTTTTTTTGCGCCTGCGGGAGGAGTTCTGGAAAAACGCTAAGGGCCTCGCGGGTTCGTACCCCTCTGTCACTGCGTGACATCTCCCGAGGGAGAATGGAAACGTCTGTCGCCGTTTCGGTCGCTCGCACGTTTTTTAGAGATTGAGGAGTGTTCCTCGGTCTTTTTTTTGCGCCTGCGGGAGGAGTTCGGAGAAACGCTCAGGGCCTCGCGGTTTCGTACCCCTCTGTCACTGCGTGACATCTCCCGAGGGAGAACGGAAACGTCTGTCGCCGTTTCGGTCGCTCGCACGTTATTTAGAGATCGAGGAGTGTTCCCAGGTCTCTTTTTTTTGCGTCTCCGGGAGGTGTTTGGAGAAACGCTCCATCCAAGTCTTATGAAAGCGCGGTCGGAGGTGCGGCCGTGGGAGGCATGGCCGCCCATGGCCTTGTGAATGGGATGTCGGGCGCGAGCCCGACAGGGATGAGCGAAGCGAACCTCCCACGGCCGCACCTCCGCCGGGCGCGATACAGACTTTGAAATAACGCAAAACAATAATGGCAATCCGGCCGTTTTCCGTGTCGGGACGACGCCACGCCCTCAATCATAAAATTCTATCACACAAATAGTTACGAATTGCTATGTGGATTTCTGGCCAAAAAAAGCACGCAAATCCACACGTAAATTAAATGGTGTCTGATTATAAATGTGTTACGGGCGCCCATGTGGCACCGTCCCGCAAGGCGTCGTAAGCGTCTCCGGAGTTACGTATTGCAACATAAACCCCGAAAGCTATTTGTCTA
>ERZ1026846.1342-NODE-1342-length-15961-cov-66.047089_pt1 | contig 15961 bp, 10 predicted proteins | sample MGYA00380153_ERZ1026846 | MGnify/ENA primary metagenome ERZ1026846 (study PRJEB33269, sample SAMEA4719789) | human gut metagenome | biome: human-associated habitat; feature: organic feature; material: feces | place: Cameroon | collected 2013-10 ... | reverse complement strand
AATAGCTCAGTTGGTTAGAGCACCTGACTGTTAATCAGGGGGTCGTTGGTTCAAGCCCATCTTGAAGCGCAAAAAGAGTTACAGGTTTTACTTGTAACTCTTTTTTGTTTCAAATCCTTTCATTCAAATTCTTTCGTGTCTATCCTTGCATGTCAATCCCTTTCGTTTCATTCCCATTAGGCCCTACTCTCCCGTTCCTTGTATGTCCATCTTCTTGTAATTTTCTTGTAAATCTTGCAGCTTTCTTGTAAATCACTAAGCCTAAACTCTACTTGCACAAGAACCAAATACGTCTCTTCACATGGATTTTCCCTTCCTTTCTTAAGGACGCCTAGCGGGAATATATTTAGCCTTAAGACTAAGAATATATGAGGGTGTGCCATGGACTTATGACACACCCTCATTAGCATTTTGATTGCGAACTACGATTAATATAACTTTACCAGACTCTAGTGTCTCCCATATGGATTGGGAATTCTTTACTATTTCATTTCCTACTCAGGGTTTCTACAATAGTCATCACCTTTGTGAAATGGAATCTGGTCATACAAATCTCCTGGGTCATCCTCTGGACGTGCATAATTAGAAGATGCAGACAAGATGCTGGCAGCCTCTATCTGATAGCTGCGCATCTCTGGTTTTACATAATTTTTCTTTGTCATACTTATCAATTTATTAATGGGTTCATATTACTTTACATACTTCTTACCATCCTTGATGTAGATACCACTCGTAGGCTCTACGCTAAGCTTGCGTCCCTGCAAGTCGCAGATGCCTTGGCGAGAAGATGATACATCCTTCGTGTCGGTCTTGACATAGATGCCATCAATGCCTGTAGTCTCATCACCACCAATTACGTGGATGGCGATACGGCTCAACTGGACTGATGGATTCAGCAGGCTTCCTTCTCTGTTGCTAGCATTGAGATACCATCTCTGTGGATTAAGCTTCGTATCACTTCCTGCCTTCCACAGTGCACCTTCGTTAATTACAAAGTCACTTGTAGTATCAAAGCCTGTCTTTGCATTGAGAGTACCCAAGAACTGATAGTAGCGGGTAACGCTAGCACAATCGATTTTCTTATCAGCAGCAGCGGCAAACGATGTTGCTGAGAAATGTATTGTCTTAGCTTCAGCTGTTGCAGGAGCCTGTTTCATGCGAATGAGGCAAGGGGTAAGGGCTGGTATGGTGGCTCCAATTGTCACTGGCTTCACCTCCAGCACGATGTTATACGTACCATCTTTCTGCTCAAACTCATGGAAATTGTTGATGGTTGCCATCTCATACTCATCAGACAACTGACTGCAGTCAATAGAGAATGGCACATAAACCGCCTGCCACTTATTATGGCTAAATGAGCGGTTATATTCCAAATCCGTCACAGTAAACTCAGCCTTATTATCGTATGCCGTAGCATCATTCAATGTGAATTTATCAACAGTGAATGCAGTTGCGTCACCATTAGGCTGAGCCGCTACGCAGGCATCACTTGTGGCAAAATATTCGTTATGCCCACAGTTTCTGGTACATCCCTTCTGATAGATGTGCTTACTGTCATTGAAGGTTACTTCACCTGACATATTATGTCCAAGGGCTGGCAATGTCTGTGTATAGGCATTGCTAAAGATAGCCTTGGCATTGAAGGCATAAGAAGCCTTATAGTACTTATGACCATCTTCTGTACAAGTAGCCGCTTCTTCGTCATGCTCTGCATCATGCTCCACAGTCATTTGCGGTGTTTCGGTCTTTCCACATACCTTGCAAGTATAAGTTACAGCCACCGAAGGTACTTGTGTCTTATCCTCAGCTTCCGTCCAGGTATATTCACCAGCCTCATAGCTCAAGTCATGATTACCATTCGCCTCGTCTTCTGCCTCAGCGTTGTAAGCTACAGAATGCTGATTGGCTATAACCGTATTACTAAAGAAACAATCTTTTTCACCATGATGATAAGCTCCATAGACTGTATTCTCCCCAGTTGAAGTCAAGACAGGATATGCGTCGCCATTTCACCCAACTTCTGATACCAAGCCCAACTACCACTAGGTTTGAAACTGTTTAGGGAAAATGCTACCTCGCCACTCTTAAGCTGTTCTTGGGTGAAGCCCTTTATTATTTCCTCCAAAGTGCTTCCTGAAGCTATTCCCAAATTTCCTTCTCCAACAATTTTAATGTTATCTCCTTCTTGTATAGTACCATTGATGGTAAGTTTGGCATTGTTGCTGTAAGCTAGCATATTGCTGGCTTTTATTGACCTAGCATACCCTACGATTATTCCAGCACTAGAACCTTGAGATGTAATATCGCCGCAGCTAAGAGTACTCTTTATTGTAGAATTAGATTGCGCAAATCCAACAATACCTCCTATATCGACAGTACCTATAACATTACCATAGTTGGCACAATCTTCAATGGTACCATAATGAAGGGAAGAAACAATACCTCCACAATATCCAAATTCATTTTCTGTAACCATTCCGTTATTAACACAAGACGAAAGCGTACCACTTGCTATAAATGACCCTGCTATACCACCTACTTTATAAGTTCCGCTAACAGTTGCATTGTTCTCTAAATTACTGCAGCTTCTAGTTATTGTTCCAGCAATACCGCCAAGAGTCTTTGCGCCTGATTTTACGGAACAGTTTTTTAAGGTTTTGAGGTTTTGTAAAGTTCCATATGCTGCACCAACTACTATTCCTGTTAATGGAAAATTACTATTATTTCCTGTATTTTCTACCTGTGCGTTATCAAATACGATATTTTTAATAGTGCCATCTTCCATATAACCAAAGAAGCCAACACCTTGTCGTTGGACTTTAATATATAGGTTACTGATAGTATGTCCATTGCCATCAAATGTACCAGCATACTTCTTAGAGTAATTGCCTATTGGTTCCCAACTCAGTTCCTTTTTAGATGCATCTGCCGCATGGCAGAAGTCCTTTAGGTCTATGTCGGCTGTCAACTTGGCGCATTTGGAAAATTTTCCGCCATTCACCTGATCGCGGAACCAGGCCAGTTCGGCAGCTTTTGTGATGATGTAAGGATTGCCTTTACTTCCGTCACCCTCTGATGGTTGACTAGCAGTTTGTGCCCATGCCCCCCCATAAGGCATGAGGATAGCCATCACGAGCATCAGCATCGTGAAAAGCCTGTTTCTTTGTTTTTTGTTATTCATATCTGTATGTTATTATTGTTATTCTACTTTGTTGTTACTTTCTTGTATTTCTGGTTGCTTGCCGTAGGATTTTCAGGGTTGGTCATCTGCAAATATCCTGCTGCAACAAGGGAGGTGATGTAACGCTCTCGGTTCTTGGAATGCATGCTGACTCCAATTCTGTCAAGTATCTCTTTGGTGGTTCGAGGAACAGAACAGAAATTTACTATGTCCCTTTGCTTGTTAGACAATGACACTTTTGGAGTGTCAGAGTGTCTAAGTTGAGTGTCTAAGTCGTTCTCAAAAGTATCTAAGTCGGTGCCAGAGTGTCTAAGTCGAGTGTCTAAGTCGGTGCCAGAGTGTCTAAGTCGAGTGTCAGAGTCTTGGACTTGGTTACTTTCTCCTCTCCAAACTGTGATGACAAATTCCTGTGCCTTGTCATTATTCATAAACGTGACATTGATATCTTCGTCAAGTGCACGAGTGATGCCGCTACCTACACCAGTGTATGGCAGCAAGTATATGGCATTGTTAAAAAGGAACGTATTGCGAGGCATGGAAGTTCCTGCCTTGATGTCATCAATAGTGAGTCCGTTAGGCAATGCACCTGGACTATGAATCTCCACACGATTGTCGAAAATGAAAATGCGAACAGGGGCTTTCATGTTCAACGAACGGTGTACAAGGCTGTTTACCGTGAACTCAACCAAACTGGTGTAAGGTATTTCCAACTTACCCATGCTGTTGAATTCATCTCCCACCTGCACATTATGTAGGTTACGAGTGAAGAAATCCATGATCGTGTCATATTGATGAAGCAGATTTCCCTCCATATCTGCATCATTCACTTTGTCACGAAATACCTTGCCGCCGATGCTGTTGCCTGCAAAACAGATACACTTGGCTGTCATCATTGGCATCCAGCGTTGGGTGTATTTGCCAAACAGAAGCATGGCAGCAACGGTTAGTGTACCATCTGGACGAATAAATCGCAGATTGCGAAGTATCTTCTCACAGTCATGTCCCTTAGCTATGGCAGAGCATATCATATCAAGTGATGCTTCATTAAAAGCGTCACCTGTCAAGCCTTTCTTTTCCAACACTCTATCAAAACGGTTGCCAAGAAACTGCTTGATGGTCGTTGCATCAAGGTCGTTGACAGTTGCATCCCTAACACCAGCCTCGTCTGGTGCAAAACTACCGCAGTCGGTCATCATTTCTGCAAGTTCAGCATTATCGAACACTTTACGCTTGTCGGCACCATTCTTCACCCATACGATTCCCTTGTTGTCATGATAAGGCTTGTTGAGTCCTTCCTTCACAGTAGCAACAACCAAGTTGCCATCCTCGACCTCAACAGTATCTATCTTTATCAGAATGGATGGCACTACGTTTTCTGAAGCAATGTCACTCAACAAGTTGGTTGTTTCTTGTACCTCAGAATACGACAAGGCATTGGTTTCTCCGGTCTTATCCTTTATACCAACTACCAATTTGCCACCATGTGAATTACTGAACGCCACTAACTCACAGGCAATATCATATTTGTCGAGAATGCGTTCCTTGAACTGCACCCCCGACACCTCGCCAGCCTTTATCTGTTTCAATATATCGTCCATCATTCTTAGATATACATTATTATAATACAAGTAAATACGCTTGCAAAAGTACGAAAATAATTTCAGAAAAAGGAACAATATTCTCAAAATGTTTGCGAAACATGCAAATAATTGGTTTTTATTTGCGAAGAAAGTTCCAAAACCTCACAAACAACTGATTATCAACGGTTTTTTATTTGCAAAGAAAATTCCATGCAATAAACTACTTGTGACTCTTTTGTTTCTATCTCTTTCGTTTCCATCCTGCCAGGTCTTACTTTTCCGTTTCTACTTCACACTACACAATGTTCTTGTTTTTTCATGATATACAGTTTGTTACGTCATAAAAGCATAGTCGTACAACTAAAAGGTATATAGTCGTACGACTAAGAGATATATACTCGTACGACTAAGAGGTATATGACCGTACGGCTAAGAGGTGTACACTCGTACAACTAAGCAGGTTGTAGTTGTACGATTAGAAGGTGTTGCTACTAGGCTCGGCAGAGCTGCTGACTGCAGTCAGCAGACGTGCTGACTAGGCTCAGCACGTCTGCTGAGCCTAGTCAGCAACATTCAAGAAGCTATATACTAGCACCCCAGAAGTTATATACTCAAACCTCAGAAGTTATATACTTGCACCACAAAAGAAGCATCCACACCTTGCAAAGGCAGCGTTTTTGTTTCCTTAAGGGAAAATATTTGTTCCCTTAAGGGAAACTGCATGTTTCATTAAGGAAACATTTTCATAGGGTTCAGATAAAAAAACGGGTGCATTCCGCCTGTTCGGCGAAATGCACCCATCTATTTATTCATGTATTTAATACTCGGATTAATCTACATCGTTGTTGTGATCCAAAGAATCGTTGAAGTCCTTTGGAGCATTCTCGTTGCGATGGTCACGACGTGGCTGACGAGCTGGACGCTCACCACGAGCCTCATGACGATCATCACGACGACCGCGACGCTCACCGCGCTCACCACGCTCTGGACGTGGACGACGCTCACGCTCTACGTAACCCTCTGGCTTCTCCATCAACACACGGTGAGAGAGCTTGTACTTGCCAGTCTTAGGATCAATCTCCATCAACTTCACCTTGATCTTGTCGCCTTCCTTGATGCCAGCCTCTTCAACTGTCTCAAGACGCTTCCAGTCGATCTCAGAGATATGGAGCAAACCATCCTTACCTGGGAGAATCTCTACGAAGCAACCGTAAGGCATGATAGAACGAACAGTACCCTCGTAAACCTCACCAACCTCAGGAACAGCTACGATAGCCTTGATCTTAGCCAAAGCTGCATCGATAGAATCCTTGTTAGGAGCAGATACCTGTACGTGACCCTTACCATCAGTCTCCTCGATAGTGATAGTAGCACCAGTATCCTCCTGCATCTGCTGGATAATCTTACCGCCAGGACCGATAACTGCACCGATGAACTCCTTAGGAATATCGAATGCTACGATACGTGGAACCTGTGGCTTCATCTCAGCACGTGGCTCAGAGATTGTCTCCATCATGCAGTTGAGGATGTGCTCACGACCAGCCTTAGCCTGCATCAAAGCCTCCTCAAGAATCTCGAAGCTCAAACCGTCACACTTGATATCCATCTGTGTAGCGGTCAAACCATCGCGTGTACCAGTGGTCTTGAAGTCCATATCACCCAAGTGGTCCTCATCACCGAGGATATCACTGAGGATAGCGTACTTGTCCTCACCTGGGTTCTTGATAAGACCCATAGCGATACCAGAAACTGGCTTCTTCATAGGAACACCTGCATCCATCAGGGCGAGTGTACCGGCACAAACTGTAGCCATAGAAGAAGAACCGTTAGACTCGAGAATCTGGCTTACCAAACGAACTGTGTAAGGGAAGTCTGCAGGAATCTGACCCTTCAAACCACGCCATGCCAAGTGACCGTGACCAATCTCACGACGGCCTACGCCGCGCTGAGCCTTAGCCTCACCTGTAGAGAATGGAGGGAAGTTATAGTGAAGGAGGAAGCGCTGGTAGCTCTTCTCGAGCACACCGTCGATAAGCTTCTCATCCATCTTTGTACCGAGAGTACATGTAGAGAGAGACATGGTCTCACCACGCTGGAAGATAGCGCTACCGTGAGGCATTGGGAGTGCAGAAACCTCGCACCAGATAGGGCGGATGTCTGTAGTAGCACGACCATCAAGGCGCAAGCCCTCGTCGAGGATGCAACGGCGCATAGCATCGCGCATTACGTCATCATAGTAACGGGTAGCCTCAGCGTGCTTCTCCTCCAAGTCTTCCTCAGAAAGATCGGTATGAGCAGCGTCATACTTCTCAAGGAAATCAGCCAAAACCTTGTCGAAAGCATCCTGACGTGCATGCTTCTCCAAAGCCTGGTGGTTGATATCGTAAGCTGGCTTGTAAAGCTCAGTCTTGATCTGCTCACGGAGTTCCTCATCGTTGATCTCGTGGTCATACTCACGCTTCACGTCAGTACCCTTCTCCTTAGCCAACTCATACTGGAGCTCGCACATAGGCTTGATAGCCTCGGCAGCCACCTTGAGGGCACCGATGAGATCCTGCTCAGAAACTTCCTTCATCTCACCTTCTACCATCATGATGTTGTCCTTGGTAGCACCAACCATGATATCCATGTCAGCCTCTTCCATCTGCTGGAATGTAGGGTTAACAACATACTCACCATTGATACGGGCTACACGAACCTCAGAGATGTAGTACTCGAAAGGAATATCTGAACAAGCCATGGCAGCTGAAGCAGCGAAACCTGCGAGGGCATCTGGCTGGTCAACACCATCGGCTGAGAGCAACATTACCTGTACGTAAACTTCTGCATGGTAGTTAGAAGGGAAAAGTGGACGCAGAGCACGGTCCACAAGGCGAGAGGTAAGGATCTCCTCATCGCTAGCCTTGCCTTCGCGCTTGGTGAAACCACCAGGGAAACGACCAGCAGCACTGTACTGCTCACGGTAATCTACTTGCAAAGGCATGAAATCTGTACCCGGAACTGCATCCTTTGCTGCACAAACAGTTGCGAGAAGCACTGTGTTACCCATGCGGAGAACCGCAGCACCATCAGCCTGTTTTGCAACTTTTCCGGTCTCAATTGTGATGGTTCTTCCATCAGGCAACTGAACACTTTTTGTAATTACGTTCATCGAAAATTAAAAAACTTATTGTTTTGTCTAACATCTAAATATATAAAACGCTGCAAAGATACCTTTTTAATTATTAATAAACGAATATTTCGGCCACTTTTTTCTACTTTTTTAATTATTTTATCTATCTAAGGCGCATTATTCACAATTTTATTGCTACCTTTGCAGTCGATAATTTTGCAAAATATAAATTCAATGAAGATATCTAAAATCTATTCAGCGGCAGTGATCATGGTAGCTGCGCTGGCTTTTACGTCTTGTAACAACAAGAAATTTCATATCAATGGTAACATTACCGAGGCCACAGACTCGATGCTCTATCTGGAGAATCTGAGCCTGAACGGACCTGTGAAGATTGACTCCGTGAAGCTGGGAGAAGACGGTGCGTTCGCCTTCGACGAAAACGCCATGGATTCCATCACCCCAGAGTTCTACCGCCTCCGCATCGCCAACCAGAGCATCAACCTCAGCATCGACTCTACGGAGACCGTCAAGGTGAAGGCTTCCTATCCTCAGATGAGCTATAAATATGAGGTGGAGGGTTCGGAGAACTGCAGCAAGATCAAGGAGCTTTCGATTAAGCAGATGATTCTGCAGAACAACATCAACGCCATCGCCAAGAGTCCTAACATGGGCATCGACTCGGTGGATGTCATCGTTGCCCGCATGCTCGACGGCTACAAGCAGGACATCAAGGTGAACTACATCTTCAAGGAGCCGATGAAGGCTTCTTCCTACTACGCCCTCTTCCAGACCATCCAGTTGGGCAACGTGAACTCGCTCATCTTCAATCCCCGCAACAACAAGGACGATGTAAGGGTGTTTGCTGCCGTAGCTACCAGTTGGGATACCTACTATCCTGGCGCCGAGCGTGGCAAGAACCTGCACAACATCGCCATCGAGGGCATGAAGGATATCCGCATCATCGAGAACCAGCGTGCACAGCAGCAGATTGATGCCAGCAAGGTGAGCGTAAACGGCTGCATCGACCTCGCCATGGAGGACAGCAAGGGACAGGTTCGCCGTCTCACCGACCTGAAGGGCAAGGTGGTACTGCTCGACTTCCATCTCTTCGCCAGCAGCGAGAGCACCAAGCGTATCATGATGCTCCGTGAACTCTACAACAAGTATCACGCAGCAGGCTTGGAAATCTATCAGGTTTCCGTAGACCCTAACGAGCACTTCTGGAAGACATCCACCGCAGCACTGCCTTGGATCTGCGTACGCGACGAGGGTGGCATCCAGGGACAGAGCCTGCAATTATATAATGTACAGAACATCCCTACCTTCTTCCTCATCGACCGCAGCAACACCTTGAAGGCGCGCGATGCTCAGATCAAGGACTTGGACGAAGCTATCAAGAACTTACTGTAAAAAGGTAGGAGAAAGAAATCAAACATCAATAAACTATAAACACTAAAAATGAACAAGAAATTTTTAGCATTGGCAGCCATGGCTCTTATGGCAACAGGAGCGCAGGCTAAGGTTAAGTTGCCACACATCCTGGGTGACAACATGATTATCCAGCAGGATTCAGAAGCCAACCTCTGGGGTTGGGACAAGCCGGGAACCACCGTCAAGGTAACCACTTCCTGGTCTTCAAGAACCTATTCTGCCCAGACGGGCAAGGACGGCAAGTGGGCGGTTAAGGTTTTGACTCCGAAGGCAAGCTACACCCCACTCTCCATCACCTTCGACGATGGCGAGAAGACCGTTCTCAACAATGTGCTTGCAGGAGAAGTATGGGTCTGCGCCGGACAGAGCAACATGGAGATGCCGGTGAAGGGATTCGGCAACTGCCCTGTGAAAGGCTACAACAAGGCTGTACTGAGAGCCAACCAGTATAAAGGCGTTCACTACGTGAAGATTCCTAGCGTGATGAGCAGCAAGCCGCTGGACGATGCCAACTGCGAATGGAAGGTAATCAGCCCGGAAACCGTGGGCGATGCTTCTGCCACCGGCTATTTCTTTGCGCAGGTGGTAAACAAGGCACTGAATGTGCCTGTGGGACTGGTGATGGCGAACAAGGGCGGAAGTCGAGTAGAGAGCTGGTTAGACCGTGACTATCTGAAGAAGAACACGAAGGAAGACCTCGACTCCATCAAGATGACGAAGAATCCTAAGTTCAAGTGGGACTTCCTCTATCCTCTTCTCTGGGGCAACGGAACCTTCCATCCTATCCTCAACTATAGCGTAAAGGGAATCCTCTTCTACCAGGGCTGCTCCAACGTGGGCGACCCGGCAGGTCAATACACCCAGCGCCTTGCCGACCTCGTAGCCCAGTGGCGCAGAGACTTCAAGCAGGGCGAGCTGCCATTCTATTTCGTGCAGATTGCACCTTATCATAATGGCGATGTGAATGGAGACTGGGGGCCAAGACTCCGCGAGCAGCAGTTTAACGCCGCCAAGGTGATTCCTAACAGCGGCATCGTGTGCACCGAAGACCTGGTTTATCCATACGAGGTAGAGCAGATTCATCCATGCCAGAAGCAGCCTGTAGGCGAGCGCCTTGCCCTGCAGGCCCTGAGCAAGACTTATGGCATGAAGGGACTCTTCTGCGAGAGCATGACCTTCAAGGAGATGAAGATTGTCGGCGACACCGTGAAGGTTCACTTCGACAACACCTACGGAGCCTACAACCGTTTTGAAGGCATCAAGGGCTTCGAGGTAGCCGGCGAAGACAAGGTGTTCCATCCTGCCACAGCCAAGCATTTTTGGCAGGAAGGCAACGACGGATGGAACGAATGCATCATCGTAACCAGTCCTGAAGTGAAGAAGCCAGTGGCTCTGCGCTACTGCTTCCGCAACTTCCAGCTTGGCAATATGGCGAATGCAGGCGGCCTGCCTCTCTTCCCATTCCGAACAGACAATTGGTAATTAATAACATAGCGGTCGATCTTTGTGAAATCCAAAGACCGACCGCTCTTTAATATATATATTATGAGTCACGTTTTAGACAAATTCAAGTTTTGCCCTGTTTGCGGTTCTCAACATTTCGAGATCAACAACTTCAAGAGTAAAAAATGCAAGGACTGCGGATTCACCTACTATCTGAACCCCAGCAGCGCTACAGTAGCCTTCATTCTCAACGAGAAAGAAGAACTTCTGGTGGTTCGCAGAAAAAACGAGCCTGCCAAAGGCACCCTCGACTTGCCGGGCGGATTCGTAGATATGGATGAAACCGGTGAAGAAGGCGTGGCTAGAGAAGTAAAGGAAGAAACGGGCTTGGAGGTAACCGGGGTAAACTATCAGTTCAGCATCCCTAACCTCTATCTCTATTCCGACTTCCTGGTTCATACCCTTGATATGTTCTATGTGGTAAAGGTGAAAGACCTCTCTCACGTGGAGGCGATGGACGATGCCGAGGAGTCGTACTGGATTCCTCTCAGCAACCTCCATCCCGAAGAGTTCGGATTAGGTTCCATAAGACAAGGAGTGGCCAAATTTCTTGCAAAACACAAGACGAAAGAATGAAAATACGCCCCAAAACATTTAAAAAACCAAAAAAATCACTATATAATAAGGTATAAGCAAAAAGTTTATTTACTTTTGCAGACCAAAAGAAATTGTGTAGAAGCGTATGCAAGAAAATTTAGTAATCGTCGAGAGCCCTGCAAAGGCTAAGAAAATCGAAGAGTTTTTAGGTAAAGACTTCAAGGTGATGTCTTCTTACGGCCATATCCGTGACCTCAAGAAGAAGGAACTCAGTATAGACGAGAAGACCATGGAACCTTGTTATGAGATTCCAGAGGAAAAGAAAAAGCTCGTCACAGAATTGAAATCAACAGCGAAGCAAGCTAAGAAGATTTGGTTAGCATCCGATGAGGACCGCGAGGGAGAAGCCATCAGCTGGCACCTTTGCGAAGTTCTCGGATTGGATGAGGAGAAGACAAGCCGTATCGTCTTCCACGAAATTACCAAACCTGCCATCTTGGACGCTATCCAGCACCCACGCCATCTGGACATGAACCTGGTGAATGCCCAGCAGGCACGCCGTGTGCTCGACCGCATCGTGGGTTTCAAGCTCTCTCCAGTGCTCTGGAGAAAGGTGAAGCCAGCCCTCTCTGCCGGTCGCGTACAAAGTGTTGCCGTACGCCTGATCGTGGAGCGTGAGCGTGAGATACAGAAGTTCAAGAGCGAGCCATACTATCGCGTGAACGCCGTATTCGCATTGATTAATGAGAATGGCGGCGCCACAGAGGTGAAGGCAGAACTTGACCAACGCTTCAAGACCCACGAGGAGGTGGAAGCCTTCCTGGAGAAATGCAAGGATGCCAAGTTCAGCGTAGAGGCAGTGACCAAGAAGCCGCTAAAACGTACGCCTGCCCCTCCTTTCACCACCTCAACCCTGCAGCAGGAAGCAGCCCGCAAGCTCGGCTTCACCGTAAGCCAGACCATGATGGTGGCTCAGCGCCTGTATGAAGGTGGACGCATCACCTACATGCGTACCGACAGCGTAAACCTCTCTACCCTCTGCAGCAATGCCAGCAAGGACGAGATTATCAAGGTTTACGGCAATGAGTACAGCAAGCCTCGCACCTATCATACCAGCTCTAAGGGAGCGCAGGAGGCTCACGAGGCCATCCGCCCTACCTACATGAGCGAGACCAGCATCGATGGAACCAGCCAGGAGAAGCGCCTTTACGAGCTGATCTGGAAGCGCACCATCGCCTCTCAGATGGCTGATGCTCAGATAGAAAAGACCACCATCAACATCCATATCGACAACACCACAGAAAAATTTGTTGCCAATGGAGAAGTTGTTGTGTTCGACGGATTCCTCAAGGTATACCGTGAATCTACCGACGAGGATGACAACGCTGAGGACTCAACCCACATCCTGCCAGCCATGAAGGAAGGCGATGAGTTGCAGCGCCGCGAGATTATCGCCACCGAGAAATTCTCCCTGGCTCCGGCAAGATACACCGAGGCCAGCCTCGTGAAGAAACTGGAAGACCTCGGCATCGGACGTCCATCTACCTACGCTCCAACCATCAGCACCATCCAGCAGCGCGAATACGTGGTGAAGGGTGACAAGCAGGGCGTGGAGCGCAACTACACAGTAGATTCCCTGAAGGGCATCAAGATAACACAGAAGACCAAGAAGGAAATGGCTGGCTCTGAGAAGGGCAAGCTGCTGCCTACCGACATCGGTATCGTGGTAAACGACTTCCTGATGGCCAACTTCCCTAACATCATGGACTACAACTTCACAGCCCATGTGGAGCAGAGATTCGATGACATTGCCGAAGGAAAGACCGAGTGGATTAAGTGGATGAAGGACTTTGACAAGGGATTCGAGCCTGAGGTGAAGGAAGTAATGAACGCACGCAGCGAGCACAAGGCCGGCGAGCGCGAGCTGGGCAACGACCCTAAGAGCGGTCGCCCTGTGTTCGTGAAGATAGGCCGCTTCGGTCCTGTGGTTCAGATAGGTACAGCCGACGACAAAGACAAGCCACAATTTGCCCAGTTGCCTGCCGACAAGAGCATCGAGACCATCACCCTGGAAGAGGCTCTGGAACTCTTCAAGCTGCCACGCCAGGTGGGCGAGTTCGAGGGAACCAGCGTTACCATCGGTGCCGGCCGCTTCGGTCCATACGTGCTCCACAACCGCAAGTACGTATCCATCCCTAAGGACATCGACCCAATGGCCATCACCCTGGAGCAGGCGATAGAACTCATCAACGAGAAGCGCAGCAACGAGCAGAAGCGCCACATCAAGACCTTCGAGGAAGATGAGAAGCTGGAACTGCTGAACGGCCGCTACGGTCCTTACATCGCATACGATGGCAAGAACTACCGCATTCCTAAGGCAAAGCAGGAGAATGTGGAGGCGCTTACCTACGATGAATGCATGACCATCATCAAGGAAGCACCGGAGCCAAAGACAAGAGGCAGAAAGAAGTAAATTGCTGAAGGATGGTTCCCCCCTTCGGGAGGAGCCTTCCTACATAATAATAAGAAAGAAATGAAGTCAATCATCATCATTGGATATATGGGAGCCGGCAAGACTACCGTCGGCAAGGCCCTCGCCAAAGAGCTTGGCGTGATGTTCTACGACCTAGATTGGTATATCGAAAGCCGTATGCGCAAGACCGTGAAGCAGATTTTCGACGAAATGGGCGAAGAGGGATTCCGCCACATAGAGCACAACATGCTCCACGAGGTGGCTGAGTTTGAAAACGTAGTGGTTAGCTGTGGCGGAGGAACACCTTGTTTCTTCGACAACATGGACTATATGAACCAGGCAGGCGAAACCATCTACCTGAAGGCAAGCCCTGAAACCCTGCATGCCCACCTGAAGATGGGCAAGGGAGTAAGACCCCTGCTGCTCAACAAGACTCCCGAGGAAGTGGATGTCTTCATCCGTGAACAGCTCCAGCAACGAGAGCCGTTCTACGAAAAGGCCAAGCACATCATCGACGTCAATGTGATGGACAACTTCGACAAGATTAACAATACGGTTCAGCAGATTAGAAACCTGCTGAACGTGTAACCCAAAAGGTAAGCATTCCCCCTCAGCCCATGCGAGGAGGAGTGCTTACCTTCACTCGTAGTATATTCACAACATCAAATTATAATAGACTAAAAAGCAAGACAAGAACAGAAAATGAAGAAATGGACTATTGAAGACTCGAAGGAGCTCTACAACATTGGTGGTTGGGGCACTTCTTACTTTGGCATCAACGACAAGGGTGATGTCTATGTAACTCCATGCAAGGACAATACGCAGATAGACCTGCGCGACATCATGGACGAGTTGGCATTACGCGACATCAACGCTCCCGTACTGCTCCGTTTCCCAGACATCCTCGACAACCGCATCGAGAAGACAGCCAGCTGTTTTCAGAAGGCCAAGGAGGAATATGGTTACAAGGGGGAAAACTTTGTCATCTATCCTATCAAGGTGAACCAGATGCAGCCGGTTGTAGAGGAGATTATCTCTCATGGAAAGAAGTTCAACCTGGGACTGGAAGCCGGTTCCAAGCCAGAGCTTCATGCCGTTATCGCCGTACAGGCACAGAGCGACTCGCTCATCATCTGCAATGGCTACAAGGATGAGAGCTACATCGAACTTGCCTTGCTCGCACAGAAGATGGGTAAGCGCATCTTCATCGTGGTAGAAAAGCTCAACGAGCTGGATATCATCGCCAAGGTGGCAAGCAAGCTCAACGTGAAGCCAAACATCGGTATCCGCATCAAGCTCGCATCTTCAGGCTCAGGTAAATGGGCTGAGAGCGGTGGTGATGCATCGAAGTTCGGTTTGACAAGCGCCGAACTGCTCACCGCCCTCAACAAGATTGAGGAGATGGGATTCCACGACTGCCTGCGCCTCATCCACTTCCATATCGGAAGCCAGATTACCAAAATCCGCCGCATCCAGACGGCTCTCCGTGAGGCAGCACAGTTCTACATCAACCTGCACAAGATGGGCTACAATGTAGATTTCGTAGATTGTGGCGGTGGTCTTGGTGTAGATTACGACGGCACCCGTTCTGCCAGCAGCGAAAGCTCTGTAAACTACTCTATCCAGGAGTATGTAAACGATTGTGTCTATACATTCGTTGATGCAGCCAACAAGAACAATATCGAGCATCCTAACCTCATCACCGAGAGTGGCCGCTCGCTCTCTGCCCACCACTCCGTATTGGTGATTGATGTCTTGGAGACTGCTTCCCTGCCGGAAATGCCAGAGGAGTTTGAAGCAAAGGAGACTGACCACCAGCTGGTGAAGGACCTTTATGAGATATGGGACAACCTGAATCCTCGCAACATGCTGGAAGACTGGCACGATGCCGAGCAGATTCGCGACGAGGCATTGCAGCTCTTCTCTCACGGCATCGTAGACCTGAAGACCCGTGCCGAGATTGAGGCGATGTACTGGAGCGTGTGCCACGAAATCAACAACCTTGCCAAGCACATGAAGCACGTGCCTGAGGAACTCAGAGGATTGGATAAGATTCTTGCAGACAAGTATTTCTGCAACTTCTCGTTGTTCCAGAGCCTGCCAGACAGTTGGGCTATCGACCAGCTCTTCCCTATCATGCC
>ERZ1026846.1339-NODE-1339-length-15989-cov-6.270742_pt1 | contig 15989 bp, 10 predicted proteins | sample MGYA00380153_ERZ1026846 | MGnify/ENA primary metagenome ERZ1026846 (study PRJEB33269, sample SAMEA4719789) | human gut metagenome | biome: human-associated habitat; feature: organic feature; material: feces | place: Cameroon | collected 2013-10 ... | reverse complement strand
CTTCGTCGGCAGCGTCAGATGTGTATAAGAGACAGTAGTTACGCTTTGGGCCTTGGCATAGGCCGCCAGCTCTCGCAGATGGGAGCCGAGAACCTTAACATCGACGACTTCGCTCAAGCTATCAAGGATATTCTTGAGGGCAAGGAGCCGCAGGTGGCAGACCAGGAAGCACAGACGATTGTTACAGAATTTTTCCAGCAGCAGGAGGCTAAGCAGCGTGCTGCCGCAGCCGAGAAGTATAAGGAGAACAAGGATAAGGGCGAGTCATGGCTTGCTGATAAGGCTCTTGAGGAGGGCGTAGTATCGCTGCCTTCTGGCCTTATGTATCAGGTGCTCAACGAGGGTAGCGGCAAGAAGCCGACCGCTGAGGACACAGTAGAGTGCCACTACGAGGGTCGCCTCATCGACGGCACAGTATTCGACAGCAGCTACAAGCGTGGCGAGTCGGCTACATTCCCTCTCAACGGTGTTATTGCAGGCTGGACAGAAGGCGTGCAGCTCATGTCTGAGGGCGCAAAATATCGCTTCTTCATCCCTTACCAGTTGGCATACGGCGAGCGTGGCGCAGGTGCTGCCATCCCTCCGTTCGCAGCTTTGGTGTTCGACGTAGAGCTTATCAAGGTACTTTAATACAACTAAAAACAACAATAACAAAACAATGAAAAAGTTTTCAATCGTAGCCGCTTTGGCTATCGCCATTTCTGGCATCTTCGCCTCTTGCGGCAACACTCCTGCAAAGGCTAATCTTAAGAACGACGTAGACACACTGAGCTACGCTATCGGTATGGCACAGACACAGGGTCTGAAGCAGTACCTGTTGCAGATGGACATCGACACCACCTATATCGACGAATTTGTAAAGGGTCTGAACGACGGTGCTAACGCTGGCGACAACAAGAAGAAGGCTGCTTACTACATGGGTGTGCAGATCGGTCAGCAGATTTCTAACCGCATGGTTAAGGGCATCAACCACGAAATCTTCGGCGACGACTCTACAAAGACAATCTCTCTGAAGAACTTCATGGCTGGCTTCATCCAGGGCGTACATGGCAAGGGCATCATGACAATAGAGCAGGCTAACCAGGTTGCTCAGCAGAAGATGATGGCTATCAAATCGAAGTACATGGAGGAGAAGTACGGTGCTGCAAAGAAGAAGGGCGAAGAGTGGATGGCTGCCAACGCTAAGAAGGAAGGCGTGAAGACTCTGCCTTCTGGCGTACAGTACAAGGTTATCAAAGAGGGCAACGGCGAGATGCCGAAGGACACCTCACTCGTAAAGGTACACTACGAGGGCAAGCTCATCGACGGCACTGTATTCGATAGCAGCTACAAGAACGGTCAGCCTGTTTCTATGCGCGTTAATCAGGTTATCAAGGGCTGGACAGAGGCTCTCGTACACATGCCTGCAGGCTCTGTATGGGAAGTGTACATCCCGCAGGAACTCGCTTATGGCGAGCGTGAGGCTGGTCAGATCAAGCCTTACTCTCCGCTGATCTTCAAGATTGAGCTCATAAGCGTAAACGGAAAGTAAAAATATTGACAAGTTGACAAGAAAAACAATGAAAAAGATATTGACACTGGCGTTGGTTGCAGCTCTCTCTGCAACCTTCACCACCGCCTCTGCAAAGGACAAGAAGGAGTGCAGCAAGGCAAAGACCGAATGCTGCAAGGTGGACAAGAAGAAGAACAAGAAGTGCAAGAAGGATAAGACAAGTTGCTGCGAGGCTCCTGTTAGCCTCCTCAGCAAGTCCGACTCGCTGAGCTACGCTGCCGGCATGACCTACACCACTGGTCTGATAGATTACGTAGGCAAGCAGTTCGGTGTCGACTCTACCTCTATGGGTGCTTTCGTAGCAGGTCTGCGCGAGGGCATCAAGCGTTCTAACGACAAGCAGTTCATGGCTCATAGCACAGGCGTACAGATTGCACAGTTGCTTGAGACACGCATGTACCCGGGCGTTGCCAACGAAGTGAAGAACACTCCGTGGACTCTTGATAGCATCACCTTCAACCGCGGCTTCATCGACGCTGTGCTCAACGACACTACAGTGATGCAGGTGGTAGACGCTAAGAAATACTACGAGAAGACAATGACCGATGAGAAGCACCGCCAGGAGGATGCCTACAAGAAGGAGAATGTCGACTGGCTCGCTGAGAACGCCAAGAAGGAAGGTGTCGTAACTCTGCCTTCTGGTTTGCAGTACAAGGTGCTCACAGCTGGCACTGGCGAGGTGGCTACTAAGGACGACAACGTAACCGTACGCTACGAGGGTAAGACCATCGACGGCAACGTGTTCGATAGCAGCTACAAGCGCAACCCTGACACTTCCACATTCCGCCCCGACCAGGTTATCAAGGGTTGGACAGAGGCACTCACCTCTATGCCTGCAGGCAGCACATGGATGCTCTACATCCCGCAGGAGCTGGCTTACGGCTCACGCGCAGCAGGACAGATCAAGCCCTACTCTACTCTTATCTTCAAGGTGGAGCTTGTGAAGATTGACCGCAAGCAGCAGCCCGTCGTAGAGGAGAAGAAGGAGGAGAAAGCTCCGGCTAAGAAGACCACTGCAAAGAAGAGCAGAAAGAAGTAAAAGTTTTTTTGAGTTGAGAATTTAGAATTGAGAGTTGAGAGTTATGATATGTTTTGCAACTTTCAAGAGCTGCTAATGAACTATCAAGGTAATCATAACTCTCAACTCTAAATTCTCAACTCTCAACTAAAAAGGAACTCTCAACTAAAAAAGAACTCTCAACTAATAACCCTAAACAATATGCTTGAAGAAGACATTCGCAAACAAATCATTGCCCTCATCAATCGCGAGGTAGTGCCAGCCGTTGGCTGCACCGAACCGATGTGCGTGTCGCTCTGCGTGGCTCGCGCTACGGAGTTGTTAGGCTGTCGACCCGAGAAAATCACGGCATCGCTCTCTGCCAACATCCTCAAGAACGCTATGGGCGTGGGCATACCCGGCACGGGCATGATCGGACTGCCTATTGCCATCGCTCTCGGAGCCATCATCGGCAAGTCGGAGTATCAGCTTGAGGTGCTGAAAGACCTCACCCCAGAGACCCTCGCCGAAGGCAAGCAGTACATCGATGCCGAACACATCTCCATACAGCTGAAGAGTGGCATCACCGAGAAACTGTATGTAGAGATAACCTGCGAGGCTGACGGACATAAGGCGACTGCCGCCATTGCCACTGCACACACCCACTTTGTCTACTTAGAGAAGGACGGCGAGGTGCTGCTCGACGAGCGTCACCATAAGGCAGGCGAAGCAGAGAACAACGACATACGCCTGAACATGCGACTTGTCTACGACTTCGCCATGACAACGCCAGAGGACGACCTGCGCTTCATACTGAAGACACGCGACTACAACTTCCGCATCGCCGAGGAGTCGAAGAAGCACAACTACGGCCACTGCCTCGGCAAGACTATCGACCGCCCGCTGAGTCACGGCATCTTCGGCAACTCTATCTTCTCGCATATTATCTCAAAAACAGCATCGGCTTGCGACGCACGCATGGGCGGCGCGATGATTCCGGTGATGAGCAACTCCGGCTCAGGCAACCAAGGCATCTGTGCCACCAACCCCGTGGCTGTGTACGCCGAGGAGAACGAGAACACCGAGGAGGAACTCATCCGCGCACTCACCCTTAGCCACCTTACCGCCATATACATCAAGCAGAACCTCGGCAAACTGTCGGCACTCTGCGGCTGCGTAGTGGCAAGCATCGGCTCAAGCTGTGGCATCACCTACCTCATGGGTGGCGACTACAATCATATCTGTTGGTCGGTGAAGAACATGATTGCCAATATCACTGGCATGATATGCGACGGCGCGAAGCCAAGCTGCGCACTGAAGATATCGTCCGGCGTGTCTACAGCACTCCTCTCCGCCCTACTCTCTATGGAGGGCAAGTGTGTTAGCTCCGTAGAGGGCATCATCGACAACGATGTCGACCGCTCTATACGCAACCTCACAAGCATCGGTGCCGAAGCAATGAACCGCACCGACGAGATGGTGCTCGACATAATGACGCACAAGAGTTGTTAGTAATATTAGGAGGGTATGGCATCTTGCCATACCCACGCACACATCAGAAGTTATCACTATATACACTCTAAATAATGTAAATTTCTGGCAGCGTGGGTATGGCAAGATGCCATACCCTCCTACAATTAGCAAACAAATATCACTTTTTCCCCATTTTTCTTCTCCACTTAAAAAAAATAGTGTATCTTTGCACTCGCAAAAAGCGCGAATGCGGCAATAGCTCAGTTGGTAGAGCACAACCTTGCCAAGGTTGGGGTCGCGGGTTCAAGTCCCGTTTGCCGCTCTTTTCAAATAGTTTGATTGTTTTTGTTAGGACGGGTAGCAGAAATGCTGCCGTTTTTTATTAAGACATCAAACACAAACGACACAGGTCGCCGCAATGGTGGAATTGGTAGACACGAGGGACTTAAAATCCCTTGGCCAGTAATGGCTGTGCGGGTTCGAGTCCCGCTCGCGGCACATTTTCTCAATTTATAATTTGAAATTGATAATTTATAATTCTTTATTAAGCAAACACCACCTCGTATTATAAATTACGCCACCAGGTTATAAATTAAAACCACTCACAACGATATGACTTATTCAGAAACATGGCATCGTATAGCCACATCATACGACGACGGCGAGGCACGTGCCATAGCACGCATACTCATCGAAGAGCTGTTCGGTCTGTCGTACGCTGACATCATCTGCGGTGCCACCGAGCAGTTGTCTGCCGACGACACGCTGCGCATCGACACAGCCGTCAGACGCATCGAGCAGGGCGAACCGCTGCAGCACGTGCTCGGATATGCCGACTTCTGCGGCAACCGCTTCTCAGTCAACGGCTCTGTGCTCATACCCCGACCCGAGACGGAATGGCTCGTGAACGAGGGCGCGAAGCTGATGGACGGCTGCATTGCATCCGACAAGACGCAGCATAAGGCTCCCCACTCCCCCAAACGTATCCTCGACATCGGAACGGGCAGCGGCTGCATAGCCATCAGCCTCAAGCTGCGCCTTGGCGACGCATACGTGGAAGCGTGGGACATATCCGAAGAGGCACTGCGCACAGCTCAGGACAACGCCGACGCGCTGAAGGCGGAGGTGGTGTTCAGAAAGAGGGATGCGCTGAGGGCTGAGGGGGAGTGCCTTCAAGGGGGTGCACTTGTCTCAAGTGCACCAACCGAACAGGCTATGGATTCTATAAATTATAGCGAAGCTAACATCCTCGCCGCCCCTTGGGACCTGATAGTGAGCAATCCGCCATATATCTGCGACTCGGAACGCTCCGCGATGGACGACAACGTGTTGATGCACGAGCCTCACACTGCCCTCTTCGTGCCCGACGACGACCCTCTGCGCTTCTACCGCGCCATCGCTCGCTACGCTCTACTCACGCTGAACACCGGCGGAAGCCTGCTCTTCGAGTGCAACACCCGCTATGCCGAAGCGACGGGGGCGATGCTCCGCGACATGGGCTTCGAGGAGGTAACGGTCAGCGACGACTGCTTCAACCTGCCCAGGTTTGTAAGGGGAAGGAAGAACAGCCACAACCAATAACCCAGCCCAACAGCCCCTCCCAACCCTCCCCGTCGGGGAGGGCTCGGTTACCCAAAGCTTAGTTACCAAGGCTTAGAAAGGCCTAAAGAGGCTTAGTTCGGCTTAATTACAACAACAACCATGCTACAAAAGAAACAACCCATAACCGAGCAGGAAGCCCTGCTAAAGCTCTCTGCGCTCTGCGCCCGTGCGGAGCACTCCTCAGGCGAGATGCTCGAGAAGATGCGCCGCTGGCAACTGCCCGACGACGCACGCGAGCGCGTGCTCGACCGACTCATCGACGAGCAGTTTGTTGACGACGAGCGGTTCGCCCGACTCTTCGTGCGCGAGAAGATACGCTTCGACCACTGGGGACGACGCAAGATAGAGCAGGCACTATACCTCAAGGGTGTGGACAGCAATATCAGCCGACGTGTGCTCGACGAGGTGGACGACGAGGCGTATGTGGCGGAACTGAAGAAGCTATTAGCCACGAAGCGACGCTCGGTGAAGGCAGAGAACGACTACGAGCTGCGCCAGAAGCTGACAAAGTACGCCTTGGGACGCGGCTTCGGCTACGAGGTGATACGCCGCTGCATAGACGGAGCCGACGAACTGCTGGAAGATTAGTCAGAAAAGGCTTAAACACCACTTTAGAAAGGCTTAAGAAGGCTTAGTTCGGCTTAAACGCCGCTTTAGTTGCCCAAGGCTTAGAAAGGCTTAAGTTCAACCTGAGAAAGTTGACATTACACCATCCGCGTCGGTCGGTGCGGACATCTGCGTCGGTCGATGCGGACATCTGCGTCGGTCGGTGCGGACATCTGCGTCGGTCGGTGCGGACGTCTGCGTCGGTCGATGCAGATTATTTTTGCACACGATTAAACCCACACGCGCTAAATGCGTCTTAGATAATATGAAACAAATAGCACTATTCATAATGCTCATCCTCTGCACAGCGACGGGATGGGCGCAAGGTTTGGTAAAAGGAAAGATTCTGGATAAACGCAACTCCGAACCACTTAGTTTTGTGAACGTGAAGGTTACGCAGACTGCCAACGGCAAGTTTGTGGGCGGCGGTATGAGCGACGCCAACGGCAACTTCAAAATACAAGGACTCGCCAACGCCCAGTACACGTTGGAACTGACCTTCGTGGGCTACAAAAGCGAGACACGCAAGTTCGAGATAAACGCCTCGAACACCAATCAGCACTACAATATTATATATATGTCGGAGGATGCAAAGATGCTGAAGGGCGTCACCATCACCGGACAACGCTCAGCTATGAAGCTCGAGGTAGACCGCAAGACGTTCGACGTGGCGCAGCTCATAGGCAACGCCGGACAGTCGGCATCCGAAGTGCTCGACAACATACCGTCCGTAGAGGTGGACAACGACGGCAACGTATCGCTGCGTGGCAACTCGTCGGTGGAGGTGTGGATAAACGGCAAGGCATCGGGACTCACCACCGACAACCGCGCACAAATCCTGCAGCAGCTGCCTGCCGAGTCGATAGAGCGCATCGAGGTGATTGACAACCCGTCGGCGAAGTTCTCAGCCGAAGGCTCTGCCGGCATCATCAACATCGTGCTGAAGAAAGACCGCAAGGCGGGCTACTACGGCTCGCTGCAGGCTGGCGCAAACACCAAGGGTGGCGCAAACAGCAGCTTCAACATCAACTATAACAGCAAGCTGTTGGACGCATACGCCAACATCGGCTACCGTCACCGCAAGAACACGGGCTACACCGAGAGCACACAAACCTCAAACACTTACGACCAACGCTACAAAGCGGACAACGACCGCTGGGGCAACAACCTCTTCACACGCGCCGGACTGACGTTCCACGCTTCGAAGAAGGACGACCTCAGCCTGAGCGGAATGCTGATGAAGGGCAAAGGCAAGTCGAAGAGCTTCACACCGTACGAGTACACCGCCGTGGCTGATGGACTCACCAACTACCGCATGGACCGCCTCACACGCTCGAGCAACGACATGAATATGTTCTACTCGGAGTTCAACTACCGCCACTCGTTCACCGACCGCCACTTCCTCGACTTCACCGTCGACTACAGTCGCTGGAAGTCGGACGGCGACAACTTCTACCGCGACTCTACGGTGTGGGAGGGCAACGACGTTCACGCTTACGACTACCAGTACCGCCCGCAGCACATCAACAACCGCCGCTGGGAGGTGAAGCTCGACTACGAGAACCAGATAACAAAGGACATGAAGGTGGAGGCAGGCTACCAAGCCAACTTCTCGCACGAGAACACCCCGCAGGAGTCGTACATCGACAACACCTCATGGGAGGGCACGGCTGCCACCGAGGACAAGCTCTTCTACAACCGCTTCATCTACGACATGGATCTGCACGCTCTCTACGCCTCGTTCAACTACAAGCTGGGCAACTTTGGCGTGATGGCAGGTCTGCGCGGCGAATACTGGAAGGTGAACACCGAGAGCTACACATGGGAGCAGGAGCACGACCCGTCGCTGCGTGAAAAGCCGTTCAAGAAAGACTTTTTCCAGCTCTTCCCCTCGCTCTTCCTGTCGTATCAGCTGACCGAGTCGCAACAGCTGCAGCTCAACTACACACGCCGTCTGCGCCGTCCGTGGGGCGGACAGCTCAACTCGTTCCGCGACACACGCGACGCTACCACCGTGTCGTTCGGTAACCCCGAGCTGACACCAGAGTACAGCCACTCGTTCTCGCTCAACTATCTGAAGACCTGGCGCGACCACTCGCTGCTCGTCAGTGCCTACTACCGCCCCACAACCGATGTCATACAGCGCATCAGCTACAAGAACTTGGAGGACGGACTCTTCTACTCCACCTCGATGAACGTAGCAAAGAGCCAGTCGTCGGGCTTGGAGCTGACGCTGAAGAACAAGTTCTTCCGCATACTCGACCTCACCACATCCGCCAACGCCTACTACTACAAGCTCGACGGATTTGCCTACCCCATCGACGGACAGATGGTGACGGGCGCAGCCGACGACCGCTTCACATGGAACGCACGCATGACAGCCAGCCTCATACTGCCCTACGACATCTCCGTACAGGCTACCGGACGCTACGAGGCACGCCAGGTGATCACGCAGGGCTACCGCAAGCCGTCGTACAGCGTTGACTTCGGCGCACGCAAGAACTTCTTCAACAAACTCATCACCGTGGCTGTCAACTGCCGCGACCTGCTCGACTCGCGCAAGTGGGAGACCTTCACCAGCGGCAACAACTTCACACGCCACCAGATAAACCGCCGAGGAAGCCGCCGCGTCAACTTCACCGTGACGTGGAACTTCGGCAACATGAAGCAGAAACGCCGCCCACAGAACAAGCAGGACGACGGAAGCAGCGAGATGCAGATGGACTATAACGGCACGGGTGAAGAATAAATGTTAACAGAATAGGCTTCGTATTGTTCTTTTTTGTAACTTTGTGCACAGATAAACAATTACAGTAACAAGAGTTTATGAAAAGGATTAAGTTTTTCTTAGTAGCAGCGATGCTGCTCATCAGTGCCGCAGGAGTGCAGGCACAGAGTATCGGAGACCTGCTCACCGGTCTGGGCAAGACCCTCGTGGGCGACAAGGCGACAACAGCCGCAAGCCTCAAGGGCACATGGACATACACCGGTCCGGCATGTGAGTTCGAGAGCGACAACCTGCTGTCGAAAGCAGGCGGCTCAGCGGTGTCTACAAAAATAGAGAACAAGATAACACCCGTGCTGAAGAAGTACGGTGTGCAGGGCATCGTCTACACATTCGACGGCAAGGGCAACTACACCACGAAGATTAAGAAGCGCACCATCAAGGGCACGTACACCTTCGACAGCAAGAAGAAGACCATCACCTTCAAGCCCCACTACGGCAAAGAGTACACTGCCAATGTCAGCATACTAAACAACCAGATGACACTCGTGTTCAACGCCGACAAGCTGATGCACGTGCTGCAGACCATATCAAACACCGCTGCGAAGCAGAACTCCACAGCCGCTACCATCAACACGCTGATGAAGAGCTACAACGGTATGCGCTTAGGATTCAGACTGAAGAAGTAAAGATGGTGAGATGGTGAGATGGTGAGATGGTGAGAGTTGTTGTGGTGAAATGGTGAGATGGTGAGATTACCTAACTAATCATAACTCTCAACTCTCAACACAACAACACAACAACTCTCAACACAACAACACCTCAACACAACAACTCTCACCACAACAACATCTCAACATCTCAACATCTCAACATCTCAACACCTCAACACCTCAACACCATATCATGGATTATATTCAGATAAAGCGCCGCTACGTACGCTTTCTGCGCCTTGAGCGCAACTACTCGCAGAACACCGTCGATGCCTATTCGCACGACATCGACTATCTGCTCAACTTCCTCAACGGCGAAGGACTCGCCATTGAGGAAGTGCGACTTGCCCACTTGGAGCAATTCGCCACCCTGCTGCATGAGTTCGGCATTGCTGCAAGCAGCCAGGCACGCATACTATGCGGTGTGCGCTCCTTCTTCCGCTTTCTTTTGCTCGACGGCACGCTCAAAGACGACCCGTCGGAGCTTCTTGAGTCGCCAACGCTCGGCGAACACCTTCCCGAAGTGCTTTCTACAGAAGAGATAGACCGCATGGAAGCGTCTATCGACCTCTCCAAACCGGAGGGACTGCGCAACCGTGCCATCATCGAAGTGCTGTTCTCCTGCGGCTTGCGCGTGTCAGAACTCGTCAACCTTAAGTTCGGTGACGTGTTCGCCGACGACAAATACCTGCGCATCACGGGCAAGGGCAACAAGCAACGCCTCGTACCCATCTCCGACAACGCACTGCACGAGATACAACTGTGGCTCTACGACCGCAACCTGATGAACATAAAGCCTGGCGAGGAAGAATACGTGTTCCTCAACCGCAGAGGAGCACACCTCACACGCACCATGATCCTGATAATGATAAAGAACGTGGCACGCGACGCTGGCATCACCAAGACAGTGTCGCCACACACGCTGCGCCACTCATTCGCCACCGCACTGCTGCAAGGCGGAGCGAACCTGCGTGCCATACAGGAAATGCTCGGACACGAAAACATAGCTACAACGCAGATTTACACGCACATAGACATAACAACTCTGCGCAACGAAATACTAAACCACCACCCAAGAAACATGAAAAACACATGAATGTGGCAAAAAACGATGCTTATTTCTTAAAAATCATAAACATTTAACACGAGAAGCGGAAAAATAAGCTACTTTTGCATATTGTATGGACAGATTATACATCAACTAAAAATAATAATTTATGAAACTAAGAAAACTGATGGTTGCAGTCTTCGCGTTCTTCGCAGGACTTGCTCAGGCACAGCAGATGCCACCCATTCCGGCTGACCCCGACGTAGTGGTTGGCAAGCTGGACAATGGTTTGACCTACTACATCCGCCACAACAACTGGCCGGAGAACCGTGCCGACTTCTACATCGCACAGAAGGTGGGCGCTATCCAGGAGGAAGAGTCGCAGCGTGGTCTGGCTCACTTCCTCGAGCACATGTGCTTCAACGGCACAAAGCACTTCCCTGGCAACGGCGTAATCCGCTACTGCGAAAGCATCGGCGTACAGTTCGGTCGCGACCTCAACGCTTACACAGCCATCGACCAGACTGTTTACAATATCTCTAACGTACCGACCGACCGCCAGTCGGCTCTCGACTCTTGCTTGCTCATCCTGAGCGACTGGTCGAACGCGCTCACACTCGACCCGAAAGAAATCGACGAGGAGCGTGGCGTTATCCACGAGGAGTGGCGTCTGCGCACATCGGCTTCAAGCCGCATGTTCGAGCGCAACCTGCCGAAACTCTACCCGGGCTCTAAGTATGGCGTGCGCTATCCTATCGGTCTGATGTCGGTCATCGACAACTTCAAGCCGAAAGAGCTGCGCGACTACTACGAGAAGTGGTATCACCCGACAAACCAGGCTATCATCGTAGTGGGCAACGTCGACGTGAAGTACACCGAGAACAAGATTAAGGAGCTCTTCGGCTCGTTCAAGAACCCGGAGAACCCGGCTCCTATCGTTGACGAGCAGGTTCCAGACAACGCTGAGCCTATCGTTATCATCGACAAGGACAAGGAGCAGCAGACCAACGGCGTAGAGCTGATGATCAAGCACGACGTGTTCCCAGCTTCGGAGAAGGGCAACCTCAACTACCTCATCTACAACTACGTGAAGCAGGCTGCCATGACAATGCTCAACAAACGCTTGCAGGAGAAGGCTCTCGATGCCGACTGCCCATACGTAAGCGCATACGCTAACGACGGCACATTCATCTTCGCAAAGACTAAGGACGCTTTCAACCTCTCGGCTTCACCGAAGGAGCTCGGCAAGACTGCCGACGCGCTGAAGGCTGCTTACACCGAGGCTCTGCGTGCTGCACGCCACGGCTTCACAGCTACAGAGTACGCACGCTTCCAGGAGGACTACAAGAGCTCGCTCGACAAGATGTACAGCAACAAGGACAAGCGTCCGAACAGCCAGCTCTATCGCGACCTCGTGGACAACTTCCTCGAAGGCGACCCAATGCCGTCTATCGACTTCGAATATCAGGCTATGAGCCAGATCGTACCGGCTATGCCTGTTGAGGTTGCTAACCAGATGATGGCAGAACTTGTGCCGGCTAACGACTCGAACCTCATCGTGCTCGCATTCCTCAACGAGGCTGAGGGCAACGTATATCCGACTGAGGCTGAGCTGCTCGGCGCTGTCAAGGACGCACGCAGCGCTAACATCGAGGCTTACGTGGACAACGTGAAGAACGAACCGCTCATCACCACTCTCCCGAAGGCTGGCAAGGTGAAGAAGGAAGTGAAGAACGAGAATCTCGGCTACACCACGCTCACACTCTCTAACGGCGTTGTCGTAAACCTCAAGAAGACCGACTACAAGAAGGACCAGGTGCTCCTCAGCGGTCGCGGCGAGGGTGGCACCACACTCTATGGCGCAAGCGACTATGCTAACCTCCAGCTCTTCAACGACGTTATCAGCTACAGCGGACTCGGCGCATTCTCTTCTACAGAGCTGCAGAAGGCTCTTGCTGGCAAGATTGCCAACGCTGACCTTTCACTCGGACAGCTATCTACAAACGTTTCGGGCAACTCTACCCCGAAGGACGTGGAGACAATGCTCCAGATGGTGTACCTCTACTTCACAAACATCAACAAGGACCAGAAGTCGTTCGACAACCTCATGCAGCAGCTCGAGGTATCGCTGAAGAACCGCGAAATCAATCCTGACATAGCATTCAGCGACTCTATACAGGCTACTATCTACGCTCACAACCCACGCGTTGCACCGATGACTATGGACCGCTTGAAGGACGTGAACTACGACCGTATCCTCCAGATTGCCAAGGAGCGCACCGCTTCGGCTAAGGGCTGGGTGTTCAACATCGTGGGCAACTACGACGAGGAGACAATCCGTCCGCTCATCTGCCAGTATCTCGGCGCACTGCCAGCTAAGGGCAAGGTTATGAAGAGCAAGCGCGAACTCAATCCGGTTAAGGGCGTTGTGGAGAACACATTCAAGCGCAAGCAGGAGACTCCGAAGGCAAACTCTGTAATGCTCTGGTTCAACGACCAGCTGCCTTACACTCTGAAGAACGCCCTCTGCTGCGACATCGCAGGCCAGGTGCTCTCTATGGAATACCTCGACAAGATTCGCGAGAAGGAAAGTGCAGCTTACTCTGTAGGCGCTTACGCAAGCGCTGACCTCGGTGTCGACAACTACCGCATGTTCCAGATCTTCGCTCAGTGCCCGATGAAGCCTGAGAAGAAGGACGTTGCTATCCGCATCCTCAACGAAGAGATGAAGGCTATCGAGACCACATGCGACGCTGCCAAGTTCCAGAAGTGCAAGGAGTTCATGGTTAAGCAGAACGGTGACCGCGTGAAGACAAACGGCTTCTGGCTCGGCGTGCTCTTCGATAGCTACCACTACGGCTATGATGGCTACACCGACTACTCAAGCACTCTTGAGGCACTCACTACTCAGGACATCTGCAATTTCATGAAGGAGTTCAACAAGGCTGGCAATCACATCACCGTGACTATGCTGCCGGAGGAGTAATCCGCCACGAACAGAAAGCATTAAGACACAATAGGAAAGCATTGTTTGCTCGTTTGGGCAAGCAATGCTTTTTTTTTATCACTAATCACTAAACAACCTTAAAAATGCGGCTATTAATCAATAAATAGCATAATTGTAAGGTGAAAACACACTGAAATTGAAGATTTCTGATTAAATTTGCAGCTAAAAATAATAAGTTTAAGAAGAATGAAAAATAAGTTTGCAGCTTTTGCCATGCTGTTCATGGCGGTTTTTACACTCGCATCGTGCCTTAATGACGACACCGACTACGTGTACACCGACGACAGCGCCATCACATCATTTTCGGTGACGGGGGCAAAACGATATATCCATACAAAGACGAAAAAAGGCGATAAGGATAGCGTTTATACAACCACTTCATCGTACACAAGCTACAAGTTCGTCATCGACCAGAACAACAACACCATCTACAATCCCGACTCGCTGCCGTGCGGTATAGACGCGAAGAAACTCGTGTGCAACGTGTACGGACTCAACTCGATGACGGTGTACATCAAGAACCTCAAGGACGATAATGTAGGGATTGTGAGCAACACCGACTCGCTCGACTTCTCGGAGGTGCGCGAGCTGAAGGTGATGAGCAATTCGGGCAAATTCCTGCGCACATACAAGGTGAAAGTGAACGTGCACAAGGAGCAAGCAGACTCGTTCTTCTGGGCTCCCATGACAAAGAACACAGACATAAAGCAGCTCCAGAACGTGAAGACCTGCGCCATAAAGACAGCTGAGGGCAAGGACCGACTCTTCCTCTTCGGTACGGACGGCAACAACACAAAGCTGTACGTGATGAACAACGGACAGACTTGGACAGCTGCCACACCTAAGCTAAACGATGCAGACCTCACATTCGACGCGAATGTCTGCAAGAGCATCGTGACAAAGAACGAAAAGGTGTACATCTGCAACGCCGGCAACATCCTATGCACCACTGACGGCAACACATGGGAACAGACCGGCAACGCTACTACCATCAAGACACTCGTGGCTGCAAGTCCGCTGCGTCTCTATGGATACAACACAGAGGGTAGCCTGCTCGCTTCTGACGACAACGGTGCTACATGGACACTGGCTACCATCGACAGCGACGCTTCGTTCCTGCCGACAAACAACCTCTCGTACACCTGCACAGCACTGCGCACCAACAGCAACAGCTACCGCGTGACTATATACGGCACAACAGCAACAGGCGCAATGGCTGTCTGGGGCAAAGTGGACGAAGGCAACAAGTATAGCGAGAACCAGCCGTGGGCATACTACGAGGTGTCGGCAGAGAACAAACACGCCCTACCGAAGCTCAACAACATGAGCGTAGCAACATACGACGGCAAGACATACGCCCTCGGCACACCCGACGGCATGAACGATAGCAATGCAAACCTCTACAGCTCTAAGGACGGCGGACTGACTTGGGCAAAAGACACGACACTCACCGTTCCTACAGAGATAACATCCAACAAAGAGAATGCGTCGAACACGCCGAACATGGCACTCACCGTAGACAGCAGCAACTTTATCTGGATAGTAAATGCAACAGAAGGCAACACGTGGCGCGGAAGAATAAACCGCCTCGGCTGGAAAAAAGAACAGACTGATTTCACTGAATAATGAAGAAGATCCTCACCATCCTCATCATCTCCCTGATGTTTGTGTCGGCAAAGGCACAAACCGACGAGGAGTACCGCATGGAGATAGGTGCGGGAGTAGGCTTGGTGGCGTACGAGGGCGACTTCAACGGTAGCGTGCTGAGCAATATGCAGTTCGGGGGGTCGGTAGTGTTGCGACGCGTATTCAACCCGTATATGGGGCTGAAGATGTCGGCAATGTACGGCAAACTGACGGGGTCGTCAAAGGATGTAAAGACCTATTACCCCGACTTCGTAAACAATCCATACTCATTCAGCAATACGCTCATAGATGCCAGCGTCACCTACGAATACAACTTCTGGCCATATGGCACCGGACGCGACTACCGCGGAGCGAAACGCTTCACACCGTTCATCTTCGGCGGACTGGGTGCTACGTTCGTCACCGGTGGTGGCAAGAACGTCTTCACAGCGAATGTGCCGCTCGGCTTGGGCGTGAAGTACAAGATAGGACCGCGACTGAACCTCGGACTCGAATGGGCAGTACACTTCTCGCTGAGCGACAAGCTCGACGGCGTGAAAGACCCTTACGGCATAGAAAGCAGCGGACTCTTCAAAAACACCGACTGCTACTCAGCCCTACAGCTCACACTGACGTACAG
>ERZ1026846.1338-NODE-1338-length-15990-cov-64.468968_pt1 | contig 15990 bp, 10 predicted proteins | sample MGYA00380153_ERZ1026846 | MGnify/ENA primary metagenome ERZ1026846 (study PRJEB33269, sample SAMEA4719789) | human gut metagenome | biome: human-associated habitat; feature: organic feature; material: feces | place: Cameroon | collected 2013-10 ... | reverse complement strand
GTCTTCTAATTGATCTACGCTTAACATATTATTAATGTTTATTGTTTAATGTTTATTATTTACTTTTTTGGGGAAGACTATCAACTGTTAACTATCAACCCTTGATCCTTTTCCCGTTCCATAGAGCACAGAGGATGCCTTCCTCATCACGCTCTACCCTGATTTCTCCGCCCAGCCATTCGGTCATGGGCAACTCCTCACGGAACTCATAGTAGTTGACTACCCTATCCTCGGCAATCTCCACCACTGCCTGCTGCAGGATGGTGCCATCGGGAAGCACCACGGTATGAGCACCGCATCTTCTCAGCTCCTCCATCGCTATCTCGTCTTAAGAGGTTCAGCCTTCATCGGCTTCATTTCCCTGAGCGGCTTCAGCGGTTTGCCATCCGGCATTCTGATAGGATGAACCGGCTTTTGGGATGACATCTCGAAGGTCTGCTCTCCCGGTTTTTCACCTGATGAGGATGAAGAGGATGATGCACTATCCTTTCGGAGACTATCGGATGATGCCGATGGAGAGCTTCCTGCCAGTGCTGCCACAGGCTTCTGCGGATGCATGCGAATCAGCTTGATATGCTCCAGGAACATCAGCTTCAAGGTGGTCTGAGAAGAGACACCCGTGCCGTTATCGTCATTCATCAGCATGAAGTATCCCTTCACGCTCTTGATGCCAAGAGAATCATCATCAGAGAGTTCCACCGAATAATGCTGGGTACTCTGAATCATGATGGTACGCTGAGCAATACTGTCGTTACCAAACTGCACTGCGAGCATCGCAACACCATTGCGCATACCATCCTGGTAGATGAACTGCGCATCGAAATCGAGCATCAGGCGGTCGCCCTTATGGAAGGTAGAATCCACCTTGATATCGAAGCTGGTACTATTGAACGGCTTCACAGGCATGAACACCATCGATGTAGCGAGATTCCATACATTAGCCGTATCGCCGGTGGCAGAGAGATTAGCAAACTCTCCTCCCTCCTTGGCACTACCGCCCATGGCTGTAATCTCGTTGTTGTAACGGTCGGTCAGGTCCTTATACACATCCTCCAGCAGTTCGGTATGACGCATATAATAAACCATGGAAGAATCAAACTCGGCAGAGGTGACATCGTGCTTCCTGAGCACCGCCTCGCGATAAGCCAGGCTCTGCCCCTTGTCGCCATTATCATCCATGTGAGCCATCGCCAGAGCCAGGTGATAATCATAAAGAATATCCGTCATCTTGCCCTTCGACAAGACGCCGCTAGGCAGGGAAGGCTTGCAGGATGAAACGCAGAAAAGCAATGCCATCACTGCCACAAGACAAATCATTAACTTCTTCATTCTCATGCCTCCTTTCTATTTCTTATCTTCCTTGTTATCAGAAGTCTCCTTCTTCTCCCCTTCCTTTTTCTTATTACTTCCTCCGAGCTGCTCCAGTTCCTTGCGGCAGAAGAGCAGCATGGAGATGATACCCACGCTGACGCAGGCATCGGCAAAATTGAATACAGGATCGAAGAATGTTCCCTGCTGACCACCCCAGAAAGGTACCCACTCCGGCCAGGTATAGTCGAAGAACGGGAAGCGGAACATATCCACTACCTTACCCATAAAGAAAGGTGCATATCCGTCGCCGAACGGTACCATATAGGAAACGTAATAAGGCGAGGATGCAGTGAACATCAGACCATAGAACATCGAATCGATCATATTGCCGATGGCACCCGTAAGTACCAGGGCTACGAGGATGATGTAGAGCAGACGATGCGTACCTCTCTTGATGATGCGATAGAGATAGACGATGAGAGCGACGATGGCTACAGAGCGCAGCAGGCTGAGCCAGAACTTGCCGATAAACGACATGCCCCACGCCATTCCGTTGTTCTCAATGAAATCGATAAAAAACCAATCTGTAACACGAACAGACTCGCCAAGGCAAAAGTGGGTCTTGATGTACAGCTTAATCCATTGGTCGATGATAAGCAGCACAACCACCATTGCCGTGACGAGCCAGCCGATATGTAAATTCCTTTTTTTCTCCATTTATTATTTCTTTCTAGCCTCCTTGGAAGCTACACTCAATGTGGCATGAGGTACTGCACGCAAACGCTCCTTAGGAATCAACTCGCCCGTCTCGCGGTCGATGCCATAGGTTTTGTTCTGAATGCGGACCAGCGCAGCCTCCAGCCCCTTGATGAACTTCTGCTGGCGCTGAGCCATCTGGATGATTTCCTCCTTGCTCTGTGCCTCGCTGCCCTCCTCAAGAGCCTTGTAGGTTGGTGATGTATCTACCACATCATTACTATCTGAGTGGTTGAGCTGAGCCATACAGTCACGGTAGGTCTGCTTTGCCACCTTTAACTTCTCTTCAATGATAGCGCGGAACTCCTCGAGTTCTACATCGCTATAACGTGCTTTTTCGTTAGCCATAGACGTTGTTTTGTTATAAAAGTTATTATTAGACTAGAGTTTTAAGGAAAGAAGTTAGAAGCAAGTAGCTTCGGATAACTCCTGACTCCCAACTTCTAACTCCTAACTATTTAATTCTTCTCTACGAGAATGTTCAACTTAAAGTCATCAAACTCGGTCTCAACACCTGCGTTGTCGCCGATTTCGATGCTGTCTGCCAATACCTGACCCTTGATGTAGTCGCCGAATGCCTCGATGGCTGCGTCGGTCTCCTCGTTGGAAGCCACAGTCACCTTGATGCGGTCGGTAATCTCCAGACCAGTCTCCTTGCGGAGGTTCTGGATACGGTTGATCAGCTCACGAGCCATACCCTCCTTCTTCAATTCAGGAGTCAACTCTACCTCAAGCGCTACGGTCAGATTGCCCTCGTTAGATACGAGCCATCCTGGGATATCCTCTGAGATAATCTCCACGTCGGCTACCTCTACCACGGCTTCCTGTCCGTCAACGTTCAGTGTGATGTTGCCTGCCTTCTCGAAGGCTGCAATCTGGTCCTGATCGAGCGCTGACATCTGGGCAGCAACACCCTTCATCAGCTTGCCGAACTTCTTACCCATCACTCTAAAGTTACACTTCACCTTCTTCACGAGAATACCCTGACCCTCAATGAAGTTAACCTCCTTCACGTTCACCTCGTTCTTCAACAGTCCGGCTACTGCCTCGATGTGTGCCTTCTGTACATCATCTACGGCAGGAATCATGATCTGCTGGAGTGGCTGACGAACCTTGATGTTCACCTTGCGGCGCAATGCCAATACCATAGAAGTAATCTTCTGGGCGATGGCCATACGCTCCTCCAGGTCGGCATCGATAGCAGCCTCATCGGCTACAGGGAACTTGTCGAGGTGTACGCTCTCCAACTCGCCGCCCAAGTCGTGATACAACTCGTCTGCATAGAATGGAGCGAATGGTGCCAAGAGCTTAGCCACTGTCATCAGGCAGGTATAGAGAGTCTGATAAGCGCTGAGCTTATCCTCGCTCATCTCCTTACCCCAGAAACGTTTACGGTTCAGACGAACGTACCAGTTAGAGAGGTCATCGTTGACGAATGCATCGATGAGACGGCCTGCACGGGTTGGATCGTAGCCAGCCAACTCTCTGTCAACGCCCTTGATGAGGGTATTGAGTGAAGAGAGAATCCAGCGGTCGATCTCTGGGCGCTTCTCGAATGGCACCTGAGCAGCCTCAGCATCGAAACCATCTACATTAGCATAGAGGGCGAAGAAGCTGTAGGTATTATATAAGGTACCGAAGAACTTGCGACGGGTCTCATCCACACCGTTAGGGTCGAACTTCAGGTTGTCCCAAGGCTCGCTGTTGGTCATCATATAGAAACGAACTGGGTCGGCACCATACTTGTCGATCATCTCGAATGGGTTGGTCACGTTACCCACGTGCTTACTCATCTTGTTACCCTTGGCATCGAGAACGAGACCAGAAGAGATAACGTTCTTGAAAGCTACACTGTCGAATACCATGGTAGCGATGGCGTGCAGGGTGAAGAACCATCCACGGGTCTGATCCACGCCCTCGTTGATGAAGTCGGCTGGATAGAACTTAGGAGGAATAGCATATCCCTCGTAGGTGCTGTGGATGAGTGCATCGCGGTCTGCCTCTGTACCACGTGCCATCTCTCCCTCGAATGGGTAGTGGAGCTGGGCGTAAGGCATTGAACCTGAATCGAACCAAACGTCAATCAGGTCGCTCTCACGATACATTGGCTTGCCCTCCTCGTTAACCAATACAATCTTGTCAACGTATGGACGGTGGAGGTCAATCTTATCATAGTTCTCCTGACTGTAGTCGCCAGGAACGAAACCATTCTCCTTCAATGGGTTGCTCTGCATGATGCCGGCAGCCACAGACTTCTCGATTTCAGCATACAGCTCCTCAAGGCTGCCGATGCACTTCTCGCCACGGTTCTCGTCACGCCAGATTGGCAATGGAGTACCCCAGAAGCGGGAACGTGAAAGGTTCCAGTCGTTCAGGTTCTCGAGCCAGTTGCCGAAACGGCCTGTACCGGTGCTCTCAGGCTGCCAGTTGATGGTCTTGTTGAGTTCTACCATGCGCTCCTTGCGGGCTGTATCCTTGATAAACCAGCTATCCAATGGATAATAAAGGATAGGCTTGTCGGTACGCCAGCAGTGAGGATAGTTGTGCACGTGCTTCTCGCTCTTGAATGCCTTGCCCTCCTGCTTCAACTCGTAGCAGAGTACGATGTTCAGGTCTTCAGCCTTATCAGAAGCCTTCTTGTCCCAAACACCATCCACATTAAACTGTGGGTCGTAGGCATTCTTCACGTAGTCGCCTGCGTGATGACCGTATGCCTCCTTGTTGACGCAAGCGCTTACGAAGTTGTCATCGAGGTCTTCGACGAGATAGAACTTACCCTGGAGGTCAACCATAGGGCGGGTCTCGCCCTTCTTATTAATAAGGTAGAGCGCTGGGATATTGGCATCCTTAGCCACCTTGGCATCATCGGCACCGAATGTAGGAGCGATGTGCACGATACCAGTACCATCATCGGTAGTAACGTAGTCGCCGAGGATGACGCGGAAAGCCTCGCTATCCATCTCTACGAACTTATCGCGACCATCCTCTGAAGCGAATACCTTCTCAGGATGAGCTGCAGCATATTCTGTTACGAAAGCTGGAGCAAAAGCATCTACCTTCTCGCATGGCTTTACCCATGGCAGGAGCTGCTCGTAGTGCATGCCTTCGAGGTCGGTACCCTTCATGTGGTCGATAATGCGCCATGGGCACTGCTTCTTCTCCTTGTCGAATGGAAGGAGATCGCCCTCCTTGCACTCCTGGTCAGCCTTCAGATATGAACCTACCAGCGCCTCAGCCATCACGAGTGTCATAGGCTCGCCATTGTAGAGGTTGTAGGTCTCGATAGCTACATAATCAATCTTAGGACCCACACAGAGAGCCACGTTTGATGGCAAAGTCCAAGGTGTAGTGGTCCATGCGATGAAGTATGGCTTGCCCCACTTGGTCCACTCAGCCTTAGGATCCTTGATGAGGAACTGGGCTGTGGTGGTGAGGTCCTTGACATCGCGATAGCATCCAGGCTGGTTCAACTCGTGAGAGCTCAAACCTGTACCTGCGCCTGGAGAGTATGGCTGGATGGTGTAACCCTTGTAGAGCAGACCCTTGTTGTAGAGCTGCTTGAGGAGCCACCAGAGCGTCTCGATATACTTGTTGTCGTAAGTGATATAAGGATGATCGAGATCTACGAAGTAACCCATCTTCTCGGTCAACTCGCGCCACTCAGCGGTGAACTTCATCACGTTCTCTCGGCACTTGTGGTTGTAATCCTCGATAGAGATATACTTCTCAGAAGCCTTGTTGTCGATATCCTTCTTGGTGATGCCGAGTTCCTTCTCGACACCGAGTTCAACAGGGAGTCCGTGGGTATCCCATCCCGCCTTGCGGTGAACCTGGAAACCCTTCATGGTCTTGTATCTGTTGAATGTATCCTTGATACTACGTGCCAACACGTGGTGAATACCCGGGTGGCCATTAGCTGATGGAGGTCCCTCGAAGAAGATAAACTGAGGGCAGCCTTCACGCTCGTCGATAGACTTGTGGAAGATATCGTTTTTCTCCCACGCTGCTAGTACGTCATTGTTTGTCTGAGTCAAATTCAGACCATTGTGCTCGGCAAATTTCTTAGCCATATTATCTATTTAAATTTTATATTGTTTTTACTTTTGGGCGCAAAGTTACAAAAAAAAAAGGTTTTACCCAAAATCTTTAATATATTTTCTACTTATATATACAAAAAAGACTCCTAAATGACTGAAAAATTGCTCTTTTCAAGTCATTTAGGAGTACTAAAACCTAAAATAAATGAAATATGATAAACTAAATGTTTCTAAAAGTAATGGCGGCTAACCATTGACTACTTGATAACAAACTTCTTGCCATTGCAGATGTACATACCTGGAGACAGGACATACTCTGCATCAGAAACCTTGTTCACTTCGGCTACCTTCACACCATTGATAGAGTAAATCTGCAACTTAGCAGGAGCCTTCTTGCAACCTACCTGGTTGATACCTGTTGAGGCAGACTCATTGGTCTTACCGTTGCGGTAATAAACTGCACCGTTCTCGAAAGCATTGGTCTTACCGTTGCGGTCATAAACTGCACCGTTGACGAAAGCAAAAGTTTCTGTCTGGTTGACACCATTACCATTATTGTTGAAGATAATATTAGTAGGAGCACCTGTCAAATCACCATCAAACTTCCACATCCAGACATCCAGACCATTCTTCTTCATGTCAGTCTTGATACAGCTTACACCTGGCCAGGTACCACCGGTAAAGTTGTCTGCATCATTCCAAGCCCATACGTGGATGTCACTCCATTCTGCAGGAGCGAGGAAGTAAGCGAAGATACCTGTTGGAGTAGGAATAACTACCTCTTTTATCTTGGTGAAGGTTGCAGAACCAGTATTGGTTTCATTGTCAGTATTGGTTGCGCTCCAAGTTACAGTCTTGCTCTCGCCTTCCATCATGTCAGCACCGAGAGTGAAAGTAGCAGCCTTACCAGGAGTAAAAGCCACCTGCTCGCCATCACCAATCTTATACCAACCGCTCTTGGCATTGTTGCTGAGGGTTGCTGTTACGGAGATAGTCTTCTGGAAGTCACCACCATTAGGACTCAAAGTAACCTTGGCTGCAGTATTGACAGGAGCGTCAATCTTCTCATTGGTCTTACCGTTGCGGTCATAAACTGCACCGTTGACGAAAGCAAAAGTTTCTGTCTGGTTGACACCATTACCATTATTGTTGAAGATAATATTAGTAGGAGCACCTGTCAAATCACCATCAAACTTCCACATCCAGACATCCAGACCATTCTTCTTCATGTCAGTCTTGATACAGCTTACACCTGGCCAGGTACCACCGGTAAAGTTGTCTGCATCATTCCAAGCCCATACGTGGATGTCACTCCATTCTGCAGGAGCGAGGAAGTAAGCGAAGATACCTGTTGGAGTAGGAATAACTACCTCTTTTATCTTGGTGAAGGTTGCAGAACCAGTATTGGTTTCATTGTCAGTATTGGTTGCGCTCCAAGTTACAGTCTTGCTCTCGCCTTCCATCATGTCAGCACCGAGAGTGAAAGTAGCAGCCTTACCAGGAGTAAAAGCCACCTGCTCGCCATCACCAATCTTATACCAACCGCTCTTGGCATTGTTGCTGAGGGTTGCTGTTACGGAGATAGTCTTCTGGAAGTCACCACCATTAGGACTCAAAGTAACCTTGGCTGCAGTATTGACAGGAGCGTCAATCTTCTTGGCACTTGTACCACCATCATACTCCAAGTGGATATCGCCTGTGATACCAGTGATTTCACCAGACTGTGCACCATTTCCATTATTCAAGATGACATTGAAATTCTCTACGCCATCGAAAGAGTAAGTCCAGTATTTAGCACCATCAATCTCCACAGGACCGGCCATTACCTTACCAGGCCATGCGCCTGTCAAGTCTTTGCCGTCTGTACCTGTTGTCCAAGCATGGATGTGAGGAGCATTAGCAGCCTTTACATATACCATGATAGAAGCATTAGGATCTACCTTGGTGAAGGTCAAGCTACCGCTCTTCACTTTACCGTCCTGGCCCTCTGCGCTCCAATCAATAGTCTTGGTGTCGCCAAAGTTCATACCTTCGCCGATGGTAAGGTTCTCACTCACACCAGGAGTCAAGTTCACCTTATCCTGGCCTTGTATCTGATACCAACCAGACTTAGCGTCTTCAGAGAGAGTAACTGTCATGTTAATAGTCTCAGTGCGGAATGATCCACCTGCCTGTGAGAATGAAACGCTTGCAGGCTGAATAGGAGCCTCATCAATCCAAGTTGTACCAGCCTCTTCATTACCATCATAGGTCTGACCACCCTTATGCTGAGCAGCAGTTTCGTAGATGAAAGCGCCATCCTCAATGAGCTTGCCACCAGTCCAGTCTTTCACGAGTACGCGAACCTGACCCTGATTATTAGGAGCATCAACGGTGATAGTAGAACCTGTGTAAGTCTTGCCTGTTACCAAGTCTGTATAAGTACCAGCTGGGCAATCTGTGAAAGTAGCACCACCATTGAGGGCTACGAGTGCATAGCTGTCCTTATAAGCACGCTTGAAAGCGATACCGCCATTGGCAGTGCAACCATCTGTAGTCCACTGACCCTTGCGGAGAGCAGGCACTGCCTGACGAATCTTGTTCAGACGGATGAGGTGCTGAGCCACATCATGATTCAAAGAGGCAGCCACATTACCAGAAGCCTTGTATTCACCGAAGTCTGATGCTTCTACATCACCTGTGATATAACCACCGAAGTAAGCACGACCGGTGTTAGAAAGAGGACCATTAGGACCTTTATCAATTACTACACCACGACGGAAACCTATCTCAGAACCATAATAGAGACATGGGATTCCACGGAAGGTAAACAAGAGAGAGAGGTTCTCAGCCCACTGAGCATCTGTACCACCGAAACGGTTGGTATCGCTTGGACCTGGACTATAGTCATGGCTATCTACATATACCACATTGAAAGTAGCGTCATTATAGCACTCGTCGCCGCTTGCCAAGCTGAAAGCCTGTTGGGCAGTGTTGTAGCTGTAGTGCATAGGGAAGTCAATGACGTTGAATCCGCTTGACTGAGAATAGTCTGGCTCGTGCCATGCACCATTGAGCATCTTGGCATTGTTGCTCTTTGGAGAAGTAGTCTCCTCCAAGCAAAGCAGTTGTGGGCCTACAGGCTCAGAACCCTCAGGAATCACCTGATTATCCCAGTAACTTTTGCTTCCATCCCATTTGTTGAGCAAGGCCTCGTCCGACTTCCAGGTATAGAAGTAGCAAGAGAGGTTTGCCTGACCTCTATAGGTTACATCGTTCATACGTGTACAAACCTCACCATACATAAAGAAAGGTGCCTTGTTCAAGCGCTTGTTCTCGTACTGCTTACCAAGTGCTTCAAATTGAGGGATAAACTCCTTGTTGAATGTCAAGCGGGAGATGTGGCCGGATGTATCAATACGGAAACCATCGACACCCATCTTGATAAACTGTCCATAGCAATCTACGAGATACTTAGCCACGTAGTCGTTCTCTGTGTTGAGATCCACACAATCACCAGCAATCTGACCCATCCAACGGCTTGGGAAGTCCCAGTTCCAGTTGTTGGCAGTATGGTGCCAATAGTTGTGTATATCGTGGTTATTGCCATCTGTATTCTTCATCAGGGCAAGACGACGCTGATACTGTATCTTTACATTGCCCAAGTAATCATTGCCCAACTTTCTCTCATCAGGGATCATACAAGCATCAATGTATGCTTGGTTACGAAGATGAGTATCACGGTCGAACATCTTGCAGAGCTTCTCCTCACCGAAGTTACTGGTGTGGTTGAGCACGATGTCAAGAATGATCTTGATACCCTTGGCGTGAGCCTTGTCGATGAGTTCCTGGAACATCACGTCACCGCTCTTTTTGCCGTCACCACTCTGATAGCGGCAGTCAACCTTAGAGAAATCCATGGCATGATAGCCGTGGTAGTCGTAACCAGAAGCGTTCTGTACGACAGGAGTAATCCAGATGGCAGTGAATCCAAGCGCCTTGATGTAGTCGAGCTTGTCAATCACACCCTGGAAGTCACCACGCCAACAAGGATCCTTGGTACTCTTCTGTGCTTCCTGGTTGTCCCAGCAGAGCACGTTGTTACTTGGATCTCCATCGTAAAAACGGGTGGTGATCATGAAATAGATACTTTCGTCTCGGAAATCAGTACGATTGCTGGTAAACGTGTCTGTAGCCATCGTCTGCATAGAGACCAACATGAGCATTAAAACCGCCCATAATTTTGCGACAAGTTTCTTCATAATGAAATTGTTAAGTTAAAATTAATTAGTTGAATTATCTGCCGCAAAATTACAAACTATGTCTATCCGCCCAACAAGATATTTCACGTTTCTGCTGATATTTTTGTGCAATCGATTTCTCAAATATTAAGAAAAAGAGGCTGGATTCTGTAAACCAAATATTTACAAAATCCAGCCCCTTTAAGAGTAAATAATTAATATAACGGGCGCGCCAGAAAACAGAAAGAATATTGTACTTTTGGCTTGTCCGAAATCAATTTCAGAGGTTTTCAGCCTCTTGCAGCCAGATGGTGGATGCGGCATCACTAGGCATGCGCCAGTCGCCACGAGGACTCAGGCTCACACTTCCCACTTTCGGACCATCAGGCAGACAGCTTCGCTTGAACTGCTGGTTGAAGAAACGGCGAACAAATGTCTTGAGCCATTTCTTGATAGTCTCCTCATCGTAGGAATCAGGATCGTTGTCGCTGATCTTCACACGCTCCAGCTTGGTATCGATAAACGCCTTCTTTGCCAGCATGTAAATCTTGGATGGGCGGAATCCGAAACGCAGGAAGTAATAGAGGAAGAAATCGTGCAACTCGTATGGTCCCACCAGGTCTTCCGTCTTCTGCTTGATGTTTCCGTTCTCATCGGCAGGAATCAGCTCCGGACTGATAGGTGTGTCGATGATGTCGCGCAGGGTGATGCGGCTCTGCTCATCTACCCCACTCTCTGCAACATAGTTCACGAGATGACGGATCAGGGTCTTAGGGATGCTGGCATTCACACCATACATGCTCATGTGGTCGCCATTATAGGTGGCCCAGCCCAGAGCCAGCTCAGAAAGGTCGCCGGTGCCTATCACCATACCGCCCATTTTGTTGGCAAGATCCATCAGAATCTGCGTACGCTCGCGTGCCTGCGAATTCTCATAGGTTACATCATGCACGCTGGCATCATGACCGATATCCTCGAAATGCTGGGTCACAGCCTTGGCGATGCTGATTTCCCTGATGGTAATGCCCAGACTCTTCATCAGCGAGATGGCATTATTATATGTTCTATCGGTGGTTCCGAAACCTGGCATGGTAACACCCACGATGCCTCGGCGGTCCATCTTCAGCTTATCAAATGCCTTCACGCAGACGAGCAGGGCAAGGGTGGAATCCAATCCGCCGCTGATACCCACTACCACCGTCTTGGCATGGGTATGTACGATGCGCTTGGCAAGACCCATCAGCTGGATATTGAAAATCTCCTCGCAGGAAGCATTCATATCGCTGCTGGTAGGAATGAAAGGATGAGGATTCACCTCACGCTCCAATACGAACTCGCGTTCGTTCTCGGTAGGATCGGCATCGATGTTACGGATGTTGAACTGTCCGCCGAGAACCGAATATTTGATGTTACGCTGGGCGTTGACATAGGTGGAATTGGTGCGACGCTCCGAACGGAGTTTCTCCACATCAACCTGCGCGATAACCATCTGAGGATCAAGAGAGAAACGCTCACCTTGTGCAAGTAAAGCTCCATTCTCGTAAATCAGGGCATTTCCGCCATAAACCACATCCTGCGTGCTCTCGCCGAAACCGCAGGAGCTGTAGATATAACCCGTCATGGTGCGGGCACTCTGCTGACTCAGCAGACTCTTCAGATAGTTGTGCTTTCCGATGAGTTCATCGCTTGCAGAGAGGTTGAAGATGAGGTCGGCACCAGCCAGCGCCAACTTGTTGCTAGGAGGAGCCGGAGCCCATACATCCTCGCATATCTCTACGCCAAACTGCACACCGTCGTAGGTGCGGAAAATCTGCACATCCGGAGTCAGCTTCACCTTGTGTCCGGCATAGCGGACCTCGCAGTCGCGCAAATCCTGGGCAGAGGCAAACCAGCGCTTCTCATAGAACTCGCTGTAGTTAGGGAGATAGGTCTTAGGCACGATGCCCAAAATCTGTCCGTGCTGGATCACGATACCGCAATTCAGCAGCAGATCGCCAGCCACTACCGGAGCGCCGACAATGGAGATGATGTCGAGTTTGCGGGTGAAATCGAGCAGCATCATCACCGCCTGCTCTGATGATTCCAGGAGCATCTGCTGGCGGAAAAGGTCCTGACAGGAATAGCCTGTGATAGATAATTCCGGGAAAGTGATAATTTCTACGCCCTTGCCTTCAGCCTGGGCTATCAGATCTTCTATCTGTTGGGTGTTGAAGATTACATCGCCTACCTTGACGGCAGGGATGGCACTTGCCACCTTCATAAATCCGTACTTCATATTACTTTGAACTTTGAGATTTGAACTTTGAACTGTATGATTACTTTTAACGGATAGTAACCTGTGTGGCACCATATCCATACTCCTGGAAAGAAGCATCCTGATAGGTGCAGTTCTTATAGCGATAGTTCAGCTCATGGATGAGTGCCTGGCGCAATACGCCCTCTCCCTTGCCGTGGATGAAGATAATCTTCTGTCCCTTGTTCTTCTTGTTCTCTGCCATTGTCTTCTTGAAGATATCCATCTGATAATGAAGGATATCTGCAGAATTCATTCCAGCAGTTGTTTCAAGCACCTCGTCTGCATGAAGATCGACGATGAGGGTACCGTCATCCTTCTTGCTCTTCTTCTTGCTGGTGTTGGCAATCACCTTCTCGTCCTTGTACATCTGCTCCTTCAATCGCTTGGAATCGATGACCAGCGGACGGACTACCTCGTCGTTCTCCACGATGGTGAAGAGATAGGCTGGAGTCTCGAAGAAATCATTCTCCTCGAAGAGATGGAGCTTGTAGAACTTCACTGGGTCCAGGCGGAACTGGACATCCGTAGCTGGCTTCAGCAGGAATGGCTTGTCCTTCTTGTAGGCAATCATCTGGATGGCGATGTGCTCCATCTCATTCAAAGCCTCACGACCGAATTCTTCGATGAAGAGCTTGGTGTTTGGCTCGATTTCGCCCTCCGCCTTCAGGGTCCACGCATTGCCCTCGGCTACGAGATAAGTGTAACGCAGATAGTAGTTGCTGTCATTCACCATATACGATTCAAAGCGGGTGTTGGTCACATCCTTGATATCGATAGGCACGAAGGCGAGGTAAGCGCTGAGCTTGTTGCCGCCCGTACGCTCCTGAATCTGCTTCACGAAGGTAATCTCACGGTCGGCAGCATCATACTCCTCTACGTTCATATCCACATCATTCTCGTGCTCGTTCAGGATAGCCTTGATGCTTCTGCTGTCCTGATGCAGTTCGGTGTTGGCATGCTCTTCAGCCTTCTGCTTGGCATCCATCTTGGCAGAGATCATCTTGCCCATGGCATAGTCGTCCTGCTCTACCACTACCACCTCGTTGATTGGCATCGGAATCTCGAAACCATCTTCATCCTCTACCAGCACGATATTCTTGCCCTGGAAGCCAGCCACCTTTCCGCCGCCCACTTCGCTCAGGAATCTTACTTTATCACCTTTCTTCATATTTCTATTTAATTTTTTATTTTTATCTAATCATCTATCTATCCTTAACTCAAAATCTATTTTCCCTCAAGCGGAAACACTCTTTCTGAAATGAGGATACACTTTGCAAAGGTACAAAAGATATTGCAGAATATGGATGTTTTTAATATTTTTAATGCAAGTAAGAAAATAATCTTGATGAAAAGCACCAGGTTTGGGATATTTTTTATATCTTTGCAAGTAGATTGCATATAGATTGCATATAGTTAGTGTATCACTCTTAAACAATGATTGATTATGATTACATTTCCATGTGCCAAGATCAACCTTGGCTTAAATATAGTAAGCAAGCGCGCTGACGGTTACCACAACCTGGAAACCGTATTCTACCCTATCCCCCTGACTGATGCCTTGGAGATCAAGCTGATGGGTGATGAATTTCCTAGCGAGGTAGCCTGCGACCTGAAGATTACAGGCAATGCCGTGGATTGCGATGAGCAGAAGAACCTGGTGGTGAAGGCATATAATATGCTGGCTGCCGACTTCAAGATTCCCCGCATTCATACGCATCTCGTCAAGCGAATCCCATCTCAGGCAGGAATGGGTGGCGGCTCTGCGGATGCTGCCTATATGATCCGTCTGCTCGATGAGCGTTTCCGCCTGAACATCGGTATTCCTGAGATGGAGCGATATGCAGCCAAGTTGGGTGCTGACTGTGCCTACTTTATCAGTGCAGACCCGGAGAATGGAGATACAGCCTGCTATGCTGAGGGTATCGGCGATGTACTGATGCCGGTAAGCGGTCCTGGAGATAACATGAAGGGATATTACATTGTGGTGGTGAAGCGCGACGACATCGCTGTAAGCACCAAGGAAGCCTACGCTGCCATCACCCCTAAGAAGCCTGCGAAATGCTGCCGCGACATCGTCCGCCAGCCTATCGAGACCTGGAAGGATGAGCTTGTCAACGATTTCGAGGCGCCTATCTTTGCGATGCATCCAGAGTTAGCAGAAATCAAGCAGAAGCTCTATAATCTGGGGGCTGCATATGCAGCTATGAGCGGTAGCGGCAGTGCCATCTTCGGCATCTTCAAGCATAAGCCAGCGAATATCGAGGAGCAGTTCGAAGGAATGTTCTGCAAATTATTAAAACTGTAAAAGGAATATTCTGAAAAGGATTAATGCATTAAAAAAGGACCAGATTGCCCCACACGCCCTGAAAGGGCAGAAGCTCCTAGCCCAGGGCAACACCCTGGGTTAAACATATAAATAATCAAGGCGCCCTGTAAGGGCAAAAGCTTAAAACACGACACAATGAACGAAGAAACACATCAGAAACTGATGACTATCAAGCGAAGCTTTCGCTTGTTGATGAATGGTCCGGGTTCGCAATCCATGCGAGACAAGGGCTTGGGATATAAACTGAATTGGGGTGTACCCTTTTATGAATTGAAGAAGATGGCGCAGGAATACGGCAAGGATTACGACCTCGCCATCGAACTCTGGAAGGAGGATATACGGGAGTGCAAGATTCTTGCCACCCTCATCATGCCCGCCGATAAGATGCTGGCTGAAATCACGGATATCTGGATGGAGCAGGTGCAGAGCCAGGAAATGGCTGAGATGCTTGCCTTCAATCTGCTGCAATATGTGGAATATGCGCCGGTGATTGCATATCAATGGATTGCAAGCAATAAACCACTGTATGAGATTGCCGGTTTCCAGCTTCTTGCCCGCCTCTTTGCGAATGGTAAGGAGCCTAACGATCGTGGAATCAATGAATTCCTGGATCAGGCTGCCGTGGCATTGCAGGGTGATAATATGGGAGTGAAGCATGCTGCCGCCAATGCCGTGATGCGCTTCTGCGATTTCGGAGAGGATTTCGAGAATATCGCAAGAGGGGCGCTCAAGGGTATCTTCGAGATATAATAAATCCGCAGAGCTAAAAATATGCTCTGCGGATTTTTTTCATTGATTTCGCTAGGCGTCTCTCCGGATTTGAAATTATATTCCGCTAGGCGTTCCGCCGGATTTGAAATCCGGCGTCAAAAAAGGTTCGACCTATTAAAACCGGGGGATTTGTAATCCCCCTATCCATCAACAGCATTCTTGCTTGCTGCGGATTACAAATCCGCAAAGCTAAAATAGGTTAGGACATTTTTTAACGCCGGATTACAAATCATAAGTGGTTGAAAGATTATTTTAGGCATGTTGCTCTATAAA
>ERZ1026846.1337-NODE-1337-length-15996-cov-9.067750_pt1 | contig 15996 bp, 9 predicted proteins | sample MGYA00380153_ERZ1026846 | MGnify/ENA primary metagenome ERZ1026846 (study PRJEB33269, sample SAMEA4719789) | human gut metagenome | biome: human-associated habitat; feature: organic feature; material: feces | place: Cameroon | collected 2013-10 ... | reverse complement strand
CTAGCTAGCTTAACATTCCGCTAGGCTCTTTTTACTTTTTTACCTTTTTACCTTTAAAAGCCCCATTAAAGAAAGCAAAAAAATGCCTATATTCTATAAAAAACAAGAAAAAAAGACCATTCTTATGAGAAAAAACACTACCTTTGCAGAAAATTCAGTTGCACTCGGCAATTTGAAAATAAATTTTCATGCGCTTGTTTGCAGAATCTTTGCAGAAAATTCAGTGATTTTAGAATCATACATTAAACGTAATAATATAACTAAATCTATAAATAATGAAATTGAAATATGTATTAGCAAAGGCTTTTGCCGTAGTTGTAGCTATGGGAAGCCTGACAGGTTGCCATACCAAAGAGGCTGGTAATGACATCATCAAAGACAACGTCGAAAATGCTGTGGCCCAGCTTACGCAGCAAACAGATATTATCGAGAAAAGCGGAAAGTTCCTCAACCCTCGTACCTACGAGAATGGTAAGATGAACTATGTGCCTATCGATGACTGGTGCTCTGGATTCTTCCCTGGTACACTCTGGTATACCTATGAGCTCACAGGCGACAAGAAATGGGAAAAGCTGGCGGCAAAATATACTGAACAGCTCGACTCTGTAAAGCACCTGAAATGGCACCACGACGTAGGCTTCATGATTGGAAGCAGCTATCTCAACGGTCTGCTGCTCGACGGCAAGGAGGAATACAAGCCGGTTATCATCGAGGCTGCCAAATCGCTCAGCACCCGTTTCCGCAAGGGAGCAGGCATCATCCAGTCGTGGAATGTGGACAAGGGTACCTGGCAGGCTGAGCGCGGATGGACCTGCCCTGTCATCATCGACAACATGATGAACCTGGAGCTCCTCTTCGAGGCAACCCGTCTCTCCGGCGACTCTACCTATTATAAGATAGCCGTGAGCCATGCCGATACCACCCTGAAGAACCATTTCCGCAAGGACAACAGCTGCTATCACGTGATAGACTATAACCCGGAAACAGGCGAGGTGCTCCACAAGCATACCGCTCAGGGCTATGCACACGAAACAGCATGGGCACGCGGACAGGTCTGGGCACTCTACGGCTACACCATGTGCTACCGCTATACCAAGGACAAGCACTATCTGGAGCATGCACAGAAGGTATACGACTTCATCTTCAACAACCCTAACCTGCCGGAAGACCTGGTACCATACTGGGACTACAACGCTCCGAAGATTCCTAACGAGCCTCGCGATGCCTCTGCCGCAGCATGTACAGCATCAGCACTCTACGAGCTGGAGACATTCGTGCCAGGCAAGGGTTACAAGCAGACTGCCGACAAGATTATCGAAAGTCTCAGTTCGCCTGCTTACCGTGCCAAGGTAGGTACCAACGGCAACTTCATCCTCATGCACAGCGTAGGAAGCATTCCTCACGGCCATGAGATTGATACCCCGCTCAACTATGCCGACTATTACTTCATGGAGGCCCTCCTGCGCAAGCAGCGCTACGAAAGCGGAAAGGCTATAAGATAAGAATGATGTGTCATAAGTCAAGATGATCTTGGCTTATGGCACATCCCTCTCTACTTTTCATCTACTCTACTTCAAAATATAATAACACAAAACATTATTACTCTTCTATGGCAAACAATTATTGGCTATCATTAAAGAAAACATGTTGCCTGATGGTATTGCTGCTATGGGCTAGTCTGGCATTCGGTCAGATAAAAGTAACAGGTTCCGTTGTGGACGATACTAACCTGCCTATGATGGGAGTCAGCATCGTGCAGAAGGGAGCCAGCGGCGTAGGTACCATTTCCGACCTGGACGGCAACTTCTCAATAGAAGTGAAGGACGAAAGTGCCGTGCTGGTATTCTCGTACATCGGATTCGCCACACAGGAAGTGAAAGTGGGCAAGCAGAAGACCCTTCAGATTGTACTGAAGGAAGATGGTGCCGTGCTCGAAGAAGTCGTGGCCATCGGTTATGCTACGGTGAAGAAAAGCGACCTGACGGGTTCGGTGGATAAGGTGGATATGAGCGAGCTGAACAAGGCTCCGGTGGCTTCTTTCGACCAGGCACTGGGCGGACGCATCGCCGGTGTGCAGGTGGTGAGCGGCGACGGACAGCCGGGCGCTGAAGCCAACATCGTAATCAGAGGTAGCAATACCATCAGCGATGTAGCCGACGGTTCACCACTCTACGTCATCGACGGATTCGCTACCGAAGATGCCAATGCAGCAGCCATCAACCCTAACGATATCGAGTCGATAGACGTGCTGAAGGATGCTTCGGCTACGGCTATCTACGGTGCGCGCGGTGCCAACGGTGTCATCATCATCACCACCAAGCGCGGTTCTGAGAGTGCACCACGCATCACTTACAACGGATATGTGGCTTATCAGACCAAACCGAAATTCCTCAACCTGCTACAGGGACGCGACTTCGTGGAACTGCAGCAGGAGATACTCACCCCTGACGAGATGAACAAGACCTACTTCAGCTTCGACGAGAATCTGGGACGCTACCAGACACTCGACGACTACACCCACCGTGCCTCAACCAACTGGCAGGATCTCGTTTTCCGCGATGCTCCGATGACCAGTCACCACGTGGCACTGAACGGCGGCAGCAAGAATACACGCTACAGCAGCAGTATCTCCTACTACAACCAGCAGGGAACCATCGTAGAATCATCCTACGAGAGTCTGAAGGCACGTCTCACCCTCGACCAGCAACTCACAAAGAGTCTGAAATGGGGAGCGGCAGCCAACTTCGCCAACAACATGGCCATCGGTTCGGCACCATCCCAGGGCGACGGTCAGAGCACCCAGTATTTCCTGTATCAGGTACTCGCCTACCGCCCTGTGAAATACCGCAGCAGCGATGAACTCGCCGATATTACCGATACCAACGGCGGCACCTACCCTTACAACCCGGTAAAAACCATCGAGAACAGCTATACCAAGCAGCGCAACCGCCAGTTCAACGTAAATACCTATCTGAACTGGGCCATCATCAAGGACCTGCTCTTCAAGGCCACCTTCTCTTATACATGGCGCGAGGTGCGCGATGAGAAATTCTACAACAAGGATACCTACTTCGGCGATCCTTCCTACTCATCAGCACGCTCCAACGGTATGTTCAACTACAAGGAGTGGAACAGCTGGTCTAACGAATATACACTCAGTTACAAGAAGCGCATCAAGGACCACCAGTTCAACGGCATGCTCGGTACATCGCTTTCGAGCCAGGAGATTACCAACCTCGGCGCCAAATCGGTGATGCTGCCATGGGATGAGATGGGATTCTGGGGTATCAACGAAGGAACACCGCAGACGCTTACAGCCGACAAGGTGAAGAACAACATGCTTTCGTTCTTTACCCGACTGAACTATGACTGGAAATCACGTTACCTCCTCACCGCAACCATGCGTGCCGACGGAACCTCCCGTTTCGTACACCACAAGTGGGGCTACTTCCCTTCAGTGGCAGCAGCATGGCGCGTGAGCGACGAGCCATTCATGGCAACCTTCGGTTCATGGCTCAGCAACCTCAAGCTCCGTCTGGGCTGGGGTGCCACCGGTAACAACGCCACCCAGTATGCCTATCCGAGCAACCTGCTCTACAGCGGCAACCAGAACTACGCCTTCGGCAACAGCATGCAGCCTGCCATCTATCTGATGCAGATTGCCAACCGCAACCTGAAATGGGAGACCACCTACCAGAGCAACCTGGGTATCGACTTCGGTATCCTGAACAACCGCATCAACGGTAGCATCGACCTCTACAACAAGGATACACGCGACCTGCTGCTCTTTGCCGACGTGCCGCCGTCAATCGGTTTCACCCAGGTACAGCAGAACGTAGGAAGCATCAACAACAAGGGTCTTGAAATCACCCTCAACGCAACCATCCTGCCGGGCAGCAAGAAACGGCTGAAATGGACCAGCAGCTTCAACATCGCCTTCAACAAGAACGAGATTACAGCGCTGAGCGACGGACAGCTGAGCCGAAAGGCAGGCATCCGCTACCCTAACATACCAGACCTCTACATCTGTAAGGTAGGTTCGCCGCTGAGCGAGATGTACGGATATGTATATGATGGCGTTTACCAGTATGAAGACTTCAACGAGGTGGCTCCGGGCGTATTCCAGCTCAAACCAGAGATTCCGAACAATACCAACGAACGCGCCAACATCAAGCCGGGTGATCCAAAGCTGAAAGATATCAACGGCGACGGAAAGGTGACGGCTGAAGACCAGACCGTGATAGGTCACGGACTGCCAATCCATACGGGCGGTTTCACCAACAACTTCGAATGGAAAGGCTTCGACCTCAGCATCTTCTTCCAGTGGTCGTATGGCAACGATGTCATCAACTACAACCGCGCAAGACTGGAAAGTCTGGACGGAAGACATCTCAACCAGCTTTCTACCGTGAAGGACCACTGGACCCCACGCAAGACGCTTGCCGACGGCACCACCGAGGAAGGCAACTACACCAACTATCTGTGGGCTGTGAACCGCGGACTGAGCAATATCCACACCAGCAGAGAAGTGGAAGATGCCTCATTCCTCCGACTCAAGAACATCCAGTTGGGCTACCGGCTGGACAACAAGATGCTGAAGCGCCTCCACCTGTCGAGTCTGCGCCTCTATGTAAGTGCACAGAACCTGTACACCTGGACCAGCTACAGCGGCTACGACCCGGAAGTATCAACCCGCAACTCAGCCATGACGCGCGGTTTCGACTACTCGGCATATCCGAAGGCAAAGACATTCACCTTCGGTGTGGAAATGGGCCTGTAAGTTCTTATATATCCCAATCAGTTCACTATATATAATAAGGTATATGAAAGCTATAAAATATATTCTCATAGCAGCACTGTCTCTGCCGCTGGCAGCTTGCAACTTCCTGGAGACAGAGCCTTACGACTATCTGGAGCAGGATGATATCTACCGCACAGAGAGCAGCTGCATGGCGGGTCTTGCCGGTGTATACGATGCACTCGGCTCGCTGGGATGCTACGGTCAGAACCTGTGGGCAGACCTCGATGCCGGTACCGATATCCTGGTTTACAACCGCAGCTACGGCAAGAACTATATCCAGATAAGCAACTATAACTACAACAATACCGACAATGCGCTGAAGGTATCATGGACCGCCCTCTACGAGGGTATCAACCGCGCCAACGACTACATCTCGCTGATAGAACAGCGCACGGATGCAGAATGCGGCGGTGCCCAGCGCAAGGCTCAGTTCCTGGGCGAGGCTAAGGCGCTGAGAGCCGTATTCTACATGAATCTCGTAGCCTTCTGGGGCGAAGTGCCGCTGCGCATCACGCCTACCTACGACCTGAAGACCCAGAATCTGAAGAAGGCTCCGCAGAAGGAAATCTATGCGCAGATTATCAGCGACCTGGAAGCAGCGGCAGAAAACTGCCAGCCTGCAAGCAAGTTTGATTCTCCGGGACGCATCTCGCAGACCGCAGCCTGGGCGCTGCTGGCAAGAGCCTACATGTGGGAAGCCGGCTATCCGGTTTATGCCGACACCTGGGGCAAGGCACTGGAATATGCCCGAAAGGTGAAGCTGAGCGGGCTGCACCGACTCATCCCGAAGGTACAGGGCGGATACCGCCAGTATTTTATCAACCTCTGCACCAATGCATACGACCTGACCTACCGCGAAAGTCTGATGGAGGTGGAATTCTACGGCAACGGACAGACCCAGACCAACGAGGCAGGCCGACTGGGACTATATCTCGGTATAACCCAGCAGTCGCTATCAGATGATTATGCCTACGCCTACGGTCTCTACGACGGAACCAAATATCTCTTCCGCCTCTACGAGAACGGCGACGACCGCCAGTGGTGGAACATCGCCGACTATAAGTATGTTACCACCAACGGCGTGGTGAAGGAGATGGAGCGCACCACAGCCGAAAAGGCACTGGAAGACGGCAATGCAGCCAAATGGCGCGCCAAGTATATCCCGGAGCGCCCGCTGTCGCGCAACAACTCATCCATCAACTTCCCGGTTATCCGCTATGCCGACGTACTGCTGATGATTGCGGAATGTGAGAACGAGGTGAACAACGGTCCTACCACCGAGGCACTCAGCGCCATCAACCAGGTACGCATGCGCTCGGGAGCATCCATCGTGAACCTTTCCGACTATCCTGACCACGACAGTTTCAGCAAACTGGTTCAGGAGGAAAGAACCCGCGAGCTGTGCTATGAGGTGCCACGCCGACAGGAACTGCGCCGCCACGGAACCGAATATTTCCAGAAACAGCTGAACATACTGAAAGACCAGACGCTGAACGACCAGAACAAGAAGATAGGCTACGACCTGGACAACGTGAAGGCAACACCAGCCGTAAACTTCGCCCAGAAGCATATCTACTTCCCTATCCCGCAGGTAGAGCTGAATGTAAATACCATTTGCGGACAGACCGACCTGTGGTAGGAAGATGAGTCAGCAAGCATACAACAATCAAAAAAACATAGCAATATGAGGAAAACCATTCATAAATATATCAGCAGCGTGCTGGCAGCATCATTCATCTTGATAGCCGGCTCCTGCGACCCTAACGAGGTAGAAAGCCTGTCTTTCAACGTCAGGACAGAAGGAGATGTGACCACCGTCAAGACCGACGATGAGATTCATTTCCTCATTGATGGTAATGCCGACTATATCACGTTCTATTCGGGCGAAGATGGAAGCTGCTACGATAACCGGGAAAGAACAGAGGCCGAAATCGCCGGTCTCACCCTCTCGTGCAGCATGAAACAGCAGTACAACGACAGGAGCTACTGGAACCAGGAAATCATTCATGCCTACATCAGTACCGACTTCAGCGGAACCTATACGCCGGAAGAACTGAACAAGGCTACCTGGAAACCGGTTTCGGGCAATGAAAACGGCTATCTGCCAATGCCGGTGCCTACATCTGCTTCGGCAGCAGAAACTTCAGGAACCATCGACCTTTCGAAGTTTACCGACATCAACCGCAAGTTCTATGTGGCATTTCAGTACAAGGCTCAAGGACGCGACGAGATTCCGGCTGTCAACGGAAATGGAAAGTATACCAACCGTCCACGTGTGGACATTACGGGACTGAAACTGGAGAAGAAGACGGCAGACGGACAGCTTATCAGCATTACAGATGCCATCAGAGACTGGGCGTTCAGACCGGTCTATGCGCAGTCGTCCACCCAGACCAACTACCAGGTAAGCGACAACAGTCTGCTCTTCCAGCCTCAGAAGGCTACGGCGGGGGCAAACGGCAAGGAGCCTGACGAAGAGGTATGGATGGTAAGCCAGGGCATCAACCCACGGAGCGTAGAGCCCGACAAGGGCACTGCCATCCAGTCGGTAGAAAGCCGCCTGAACGAATACAGCTATTCTTATCGCAAGGCTGGCACCTATACCGCTACCTTCGTAGCCAGGAACGCCAATATGTGGAACAGCAAGACTACCGTACGCCAGATGACCATCACCGTACAGGAGCCATAAACTAAAAACAGAAGAATATGAAATATTTACGTCAACTACCGCTGCTGATGATTTCCCTGATGGGACTGTTTTCAGCCTCATGCAGCGACAACGATACGGCACAGGAGCCCGGCAAGCCGGAAGTTCCTGAAAATCCGGAGCCTAAGCCGGAGCCAGAGCCGATAGCCGGATGCTCGCTGTGGGAAGCCTATCTCTCAGGACTGTCAGCAGGAGAAGAAACAGCACTGCCCGACTTCTCGTATGCCGGCTATGAATATGGCGAAAGAGCCATCCCGGATGCCGACTATCCCGTGTTTCTGGTAGATGATTACGGTGCTGTAGCTAACGACGGCAAGAGCGACCGAACTGCGCTGGAGGCTGCCATCGCTGCAGCCACTAAGGCGGGCGGAAAGGCAATCATCCGTTTCTCTGCCGGCAGATACGACCTTCGTTCAAAGGACGATCCGAACCAGCCGGTTACCATCAGCGGCGACAATATCATCCTGCAGGGAGCCGGAAGCGGTAAGGGCGGTACGGAGATTTTTATGGAACATCCCAATGCCATCACGCAGAAAGATGCCCTCTGGAGCGCACCGGAACTCATCAGATTCACCTACCTCGGTGCCCAAACCGATGACCAGCTGCTGCTGACTCAGGTAACCGACAATGCGGCAAGAGGCAGTCACAGGCTCAAAGTAGCTTCAACAGGCGGACTCTACATCGGTCAGCGTCTGCTGCTGAAAGGCGGCAGCAAATCGGCTGAAGCCATCGCCGCCGAGGTAGCCCCTTACCAGGTGGAGAACGGAGAATGGGGAACCTTTATCAGCGAGGGTGTTCAGGTGAACGAATATCTCACCATCGAACGCATAGAGGGCAACACGCTGCAGTTTAAGGAACCGCTGATGCACAGCGTAGATGCTGCATGGGGATGGACCCTGCACAGATACCAGCATCATGTGGGTTGCGGCATCGAAGACATCGCCTTCAGGGGCAACTTCCACGAAGCCTACAACCATCATGACCCGAGCGGCATCCACGACAGCGGATATAAGATGATTGCCTTCCACCGCCAGGCTAACGGTTGGATTCGCCGGTGCCGGTTCATCGATGTCATTGAGGCTGCCAGCGTAATGCTCAGCACCCATGTTTCGGTGATGGACTGCACCATAGAGGGCAACAAGGGTCATGCTGCCATCCGCTCTGAGGCTTCATCGCACGTGCTGCTCGCCTATATCAGCGACCTTGCCGGACAGGAGCACTCCACCGGTGTATCGAAGACTGCCATCGGAACCGTCATCTGGAAATGCACCACCGCGGCTACCAGCACCTTCGAATCGCACAGCAGTCAGCCTCGGGCTACCCTCATCGACCAGTGTTCGGGCGGCTTCCTGGCTAACCATGCCGGCGGCGATGCCACCTTCGGACCCAACCATCTGGCTGACCTCGTATTGTGGAACTACCAGGAGACAGGCACTTCGGCAGGCGAATTCAACCTCTGGACCCGCAACAACCGGTTCGTGAAACCAATCATCGCCGGTTTCCAGGGCGCAACAACCTTCAGGGCAGAACAGGTAACAGCTGATTTGTCGCACGGCACAAAGGTGGAACCTGCATCGCTCTATGAAGCCCAGTTGAAGACTCGCCTGAAACAGATTCCTGCATGGATGGCTAACCATAAATGAAAGTAAAACAGAACGTATCATAAAAGCAACTATCGACTTATGAAAAGTATCTATAAATATATGTTTTCGATACCCATCGGCTGCATGCTCCTAGGATTTCTGTCGTGCTCTGATGACAAGACGGAGGGAGAAGCCAATCCCCGCCCGGTCATCCTGAAAGCGGAAGTCTTTACGGCGGGAAATGACACCGGAACGGTATGGAACAGCGGACAGAGCTTGGGTGTATACATGCTGAAGAATGGTACACGGGAGATTGCAGGTGAGCATGCAAACCTCAAATTCCTTGCCGACAACCGTGGTTCAACGGGCTATCTGGTTCCGGCAGACAATGTTCCGGTATACTATCCTGAAGATGGTACGAAGGTTGACTTCAGAGTCTACTATCCGTATGATGAGAAGATCAGAACCCGCAGCCAGGACCTGCATCAGACCGAAGTGGTGATTACCGACAAGACCAAGGCAGATGCCCTGCTCTATTCAGACAACAGCCTGGGCAACGATGGCATCGGCAGACCTACGGTTCAACTCAAGTCAATGCTCTCGGCGGTGAAGATGGATATGCACTGCAATATGGAGGAGGCTGCTTCGATAACAGCCACCATCCGCAATACCGCCATCCGCGCAGTATTCGATGTCATCGAGGGCAAATTCGTGAAGCGCACCCTGGAGGAAGGTTCTCCTCTGCAGCTTACCGCCAGCAGGCAGACCAGCACCAACGGTGATATCTTCACACTCCAGGCTACCCTACTCTCGGGTGTGATGGAAGAAGGCGCTGAGATTGAAATCGAAGTGAAGGACAAGGCCGGAAAGGTAATCAAGAGCTACCAGCCGGCTAACCTGAGAAAGGTGCTCGACCTGGGCAAGGACAATGTGGCCGAAGAGAACACCCAGTACGAGATTGACGGACAGCTCAACGCCGGCAGCGAGAATATCACCACCCAGGTGGCAGCAAAGACGCAGATCGTGATCCTGAAATGGAACGGAAACGATGATAGCGCCATCGGCGGTATCGCACGGCCGGAAAGGAAACAGAAATAAATTCTATCATGTATATAAATATTTAAATTACACAACCTTATGAAAAAAATAACAATTCTATCAACCGCCATGTTACTGATTCTGGCATGCGGATGCAGCGAAGAACAGTTGCAGCCTACTACTGCCCAGAAAAAGAAGGCAACTTTCTCTGTAGGTAATATAACCAACATGGGTTCCCGTAGCGTGACCCACACCGATGGTACCACAGAGTTTGCCGTAGGCGACGCTATCGGTATCTTTGCCACTCAGGCAGCTGAAGGTATCAACGTGAAACATATCGTAGGTCCTGACGGCACTCTTTCTTCTGATGAGGGTATCTATTTTACAGGTACAGGCAACGAGAAGGCTAACTTCTTTGCATATTATCCATATCAGACAGCCGCAGAAGGTACGAGTATCCATTTTAATGTGGCTACCGACCAGGACGACGAAGCCAAGTTTAACGGCAGCGATTTCATGACCGCTACAGCCAAGGATATTCCTGCAAGTACCGAGGATAAGATTTCGCTCAAGTTCCAGCACCAGCTCAGTCTTATCCAACTTGAGTTGGTGAAGGCAAAGCCAGATTTCGTCACCGTAAACAACTGTCTTACCGGTCTTACCTGGAACTATCAGGACGGCACCTGTACAACCACAGGCACTCCTGCCAGCGTGAAGATGTGGAAGCAGAGCAATGGTGAGAACACCCTCTTCAAGGCACTCATACCGGCACAGAAGATTCCGGCTAAGTCGAAACTGCTGAGCATTGCCATCGGTGACAAGACTTACTCTTTTACCACTTCTGCAGATGTAAACCTTACGGGCAACAACATCAAGAAGTTTAAGATTGGTATCGCCAGCGACAACAAGCTCGTGGTATTCGCTACAGATATTACAGCCGGTTCATGGCAGGAAGACAGCGAGGTGATTGAGGGCGAAGGAACACTCGTAGAGCCAGATCCACTCATGACAGTAACCAACTTCGAGGATTTCAGCTACCAGTCTGTAAAAAAGACCAAGGAGGAAATCAATGCAGCCGGATGGTGGCGCTTTGTTGCTGAAGCAAATGCTGAAGACGTGGTAGAGGTGGCAGACGATGCTGCAGATACAAGCCGCGGCAAGGTGATGCACTTCAAACGCAAGAATCTTTCATGGCACAACGGTACTTTCTATTACTGTGCCGAGAATGTGAGCAAGGGTCGCTATATACTGAAGTTCAAGGCTAAATCATCTCTTTCAGAGAACATGAAGGCAAACCAGTTGCGTATCGGTGCTTACATGCAGGAGATGGTTGTCGGAGCAGATGGCAAGCTTACCAACAAGGATTACTTTGCTATCATCGAGAACAACAAGACAGAGATTACTACTGTTTACAAGCAGATTCTTACTGCCGACAAATACGATGAGTATACCATGGTATTCAACCTGGGCCGTGTATCTACCGTTCACAATGCAACAGCAGCCAACGTGAAGGATGATACCAAATCGGAGCCTACAGAGGCACTGCTCAAGAAGGTAGTTCTCTATCTCAGTCCTAACAAGGCTGGTACTGACTTCTGGATTGATGACATCAGCTGGGAGCCTTACAAAGAATAATCAAGAAAATAAAAAAAATGAATATAACAATTAAAACTGACATTATTATGAAACAATTGACATTAGCACTTGCATTGGGAGCAGCATTACTCTCCTCTTGCAGCCAGAGCGATTTAACAGAAGTGGCTACAGGCAAGACATCTGTTAACTTCAGCATCAACGGACAGAGCACGATCACCCGTTCTGCTACAACAGCAGGAACCGACGGTAATTACACAACAAATTTCGTTGCCAACGACGAGATTGGTATCTTTGCCAGCGGCGCTTCTACTGCTGACAACGTTAAATACACAGTAGGCAGCGACGGTGTAGGCATCAGCGGTGAGAAGATCACCATCAATAAGGATGGCGAAGCCAAATTCCTTTCTTATGCACCTTTCAGTGCAACAGCTGAAAAAGATAAGGTGACTCACAATGTGGCTGTTGACCAGCAGAATGAGGATTCATATAACGCCAGCAACTTCATGACAGCCAAGGCTGAAAACATCACAGCAACAGATCCTAACGTAGCGTTTACCTTTGCTCCACGCCTCTCTCTCGTTCGCGTAGAGTTGACAGGTGACTTGGGTGTTACCACATCCATGGTGAAGATGAATGCAAAGACAGACGTTACATGGACACCTTCTACTGATGCTGTTGAAGCTACAGGCGAAGCAGCTGCCATCACCTTGCATAAGGAAACAACAGCAGACGCTAGTCATGCCGTATTCACAGGTTTCGTACCAGCTCAGGGCTTTACAGCTAACACAAAGGTGCTCGAAATGACTGTTGGTGACAAGACTTACGCTTTCACACCTGCATCTAATATCGCTCTTACAGAAGGTAAGGTAAACAAGATTAAGGTAAACATTGCCGGAACAACAACCGTTACCACAGAGAACATCAAATTCTCTAACCTCGCTTTTGGCGGCTGGACAAACCAGGACATCACCGTAAATGACGGTGATGTAAAAGAGGAAGTTCCTGCTCCTATCGAGCTCATCACTGCAGAGGCTGGTACTTTCACTAGCGAGACTGCTTTGCCTAAAACTACTGATCTTAAGGGCTGTGTAGAGGGTTGGAATGCTCTTATTGTAACAAAGAATGAAACTCCATACGCAACTATCGCTTTCGATGCTACAGAAAATGCGATGAAGCTTGATTTTACTAATGAAGGAGCTTGGTACCAGAGAGCTTTGGTATATCGCACTCCTGACAATGCAGGTTCCTTCGGTAAGTACCAACTCACTTTCAAGTTGAAATCTGCCAATGCTCAAGACATTATCGTAAGAGTAATGCGTGGACAGACCAAGGAATTCACTTCAAATGCCTACTTCTGCACTGGCACAAATGGTTTTGGCGGTCAGCCTCTTACAACGGCAACAACAGATTACGAGACTAAGACTGTAAACATCGACATGTCTCAAATCAAGGTAGGTACAGACGCAGCAAGAGCTACTACAGCTGAAGACCTCGCAACAGGTATTTCCATTTCTTTTGCTACAAAAGTGGATAAAACTGTAGAAACTTACTTCATCAAGGACGTTAAGCTCATAGAAGTAAAGTAACAGAATAAAAAGTAAATAACAAGCCCCTCATCCATGCCCGCTGCATGCGATGAAGGGCTTTCATCACATTGGCAGTAAGATATAGCTTATGAACAAAATCATTATCAATTCTTTCGTGGCATTCGCTGCACTCGCTGCATCGCCTGCTTATGCACAGCAGTTTACATGGAATACCACTACCCACGACTTCGGCACTATCGACGAGGCAGACGGCACAGCCAGTTTCGACTTCACCTTTACCAATACCGGTGACAAGCCGCTCATCATTAAGCAGGTTATTACGGGCTGCGGATGTACATCGGCTAAATTGAGCAGCAAAGCCTATGCGCCGGGAGCCAAGGGAACCGTGCGCATAAGCTATCATCCCGAAGGCAGAAAAATGGCGGACTTCAGTATCCCGTCGGAAGTGTTCACCAATCTCAAGGAACCGGCTACGCTTACCATTACAGGTAAGGTAACCCTGCAGAAACATCCGTACGTCAACTTCTTCGACCCAACCAAGGGAGAGCGCAAAACCTATAAGGCGCAGGAACCGAAAGACGACTACGAAAGGGTGCTGCAGCGCGTAAGACAGAACCTCTACGAGAGTACACCGCTGGAACGCATGGATAAGGGAGCAACCAGTCTGATGAAGATGCTCACCCCGGAAGGAACATGGCCGGAATACGACTACAAATGCTTCTTCCGTACCAACTGGGAACCACAGCGCCATCTTACCAACATCCGTCAGATGGCAGTAGCCTATACCTGTCCGGAATCATCACTCTATGGCAACCAGGTTCTCTTCCGTGCCATCGACAAGGCATTGCGCACCTGGAACGACTACAAGCCAACCTCATTCAACTGGTGGTATAACGACATTTCAGCCCCTAAGGTGATGGCAGACATCCTCGCCCTGATGGCTGCCGGCGAACAGAAGCTGGCACCGAGCGTTACGGCAGGGCTCATGGAGATGATGGCAAAGAGCGACCCGAGAAAATGGACCGGTGCCAACAAGCAGGATATCGCCATGCATCACATGATACGCGGATGTATCCTCAAGAACGACAGCATCGTCAGCACCAATGTAAGCGAATTCTTCGAACCTATCTGCATCAACAGCGGCGAAGGTATCAAGGAAGATCTCTCCTACCAGCAGCACAACAACCAGCTCTATATCGGTGGATATGGTACGGTTTTCGTAAACAACATCTCGCAGATTGCACCGCTGTTCCGTGGAACCAAGTATGCGCTCTCGGCTGATAAACTGAAACTCTTCAGCGAGTTTGTGCGCTCTACCTATCTCAACGTCTTCCGTAGCCGGTACATGGACTTCAGCGTATGCGGACGAAGTGTTTCCAGAAAAAAGACACTCGACCTGGGCGACTGCGCTGCACTCTTCAGAAACATGAAGGCACTCGACCCTGAGCATGCCGATGAATACGAGGCAGCAGCACAGCGTTTCGCTACACAGAATGCCACCTTCGGCCGCACCGACCGCAACAAGATGTTCTACACCAGCGACTATATGCTGCAGAACCGCAAGCGCTACGACCTCTCGGTACGTGCCGTGAGCAAGCGTACCTGCCGTTCGGAGAGCGGTAACGGTGAAAACCTCTGGGGAACCTATCTCAGCGAGGGAGCCACCTGTATCCGCGTGCTGGGCAATGAATATACCGATATCTTCCCGGTATGGGAATGGGATAAGATTCCGGGCACCACGCTTCCGGCAGGCGAAGTGGAGAACCATAACTACTGGGGTGTAGCGGGTGTTGCCGACTTCGTAGGCGGTGCCTCTGACGGCAGATACGGCGTGATGGCATACAGCATGAACGACTATGGTGTGAAGGCACAGAAGGGTTGGTTCATGTTCGATAACGAGGTGGTTTGTCTGGGTGCGGGCATCGAAGCGCCGGGTACCGACAAGGAGATGTTCACCACCGTGAACCAGTGTCATCTCTCGGGCAATGTCTACCTGTTGGGAGCAGACGGTACGGCAGCCAAGGTAGAACCGGGCTCAGCCCTGAAACAGGCTGTAAGCGGATGGGTATGGCACAACAAGGTAGCCTATTACTTCCCGCAGTCAACCCCAATCCATCTGAAGGCAGCCAACCAGCAGGGCCGCTGGAGCAAGATCAACTTCAACCAGAGTGGCGAAGAGGTATCCATGCCGGTATTCAACCTGTCGATACCTCACGGCAGCAAGCCTCAGCAGGCTAGTTATGCCTACATCATCGTACCGGGCATCTCCTCTCCTACCATGCTGAAGGCTTACGACATGCAGCCTGTAGAGATTCTCTGCAATACAGCCAACCTGCAAGCCGTATATCACAAGAAGCTCGACATAGCCGAGGTGATATTCTATCAGCCAGGCAAACTGACGATAGGTTCCACCACGCTCAGTGCCGACAAGCCATGTTTCATGGTAGCCAAGAACATATCCTCCGGCAATCCTGAAATTACTAAAAGGTAAAAGGCTTTTAAAGGTAAAAAAGTAAAAAGGTAAAAAGAGCCTTAACCCTTTGCGCCCCCGTTCCGCCCCCGTTCCCAGCGATTCCATCGCTGGTCCCCCTAAAAAAAGGTAAAAGGAGCCTAGCTATACATTCCGCTAGGCTCTTTTTACCTTTTTACCTTTTTACCTTTAAAACTCCCCTTTCACGTTAAATTCAATTAAGTTTTGCCTCAGAACTACCGCTATTCCAGATA
>ERZ1026846.1333-NODE-1333-length-16026-cov-7.485755_pt1 | contig 16026 bp, 16 predicted proteins | sample MGYA00380153_ERZ1026846 | MGnify/ENA primary metagenome ERZ1026846 (study PRJEB33269, sample SAMEA4719789) | human gut metagenome | biome: human-associated habitat; feature: organic feature; material: feces | place: Cameroon | collected 2013-10 ... | reverse complement strand
TTTTACGCCACGCATTAAAACCTGCTCTGTTACCCGTGCTCTCCTATATGGGCCCTGCATTTGTCGGCATTATTACCGGTTCTATGGTCATCGAAACCATTTATGGTTTACCGGGGATTGGGCAATTGTTCGTTAATGGCGCATTGAACCGTGACTATTCCTTAGTGTTAAGTCTGACCATTCTGGTTGGTGCGTTAACCATTTTGTTTAATGCCATTGTCGATGTGCTATATGCGGTTATCGACCCGAAAATCCGTTACTGATACTGGAGCTCGCGATGATGTTAAGTAAGAAAAACAGCGAGACGCTGGAAAATTTCAGTGAAAAGCTGGAGGTCGAAGGGCGCAGCTTGTGGCAGGACGCACGTCGACGTTTTATGCATAACCGTGCGGCGGTTGCCAGTCTGATAGTGCTGGTGCTGATCGCGTTATTTGTCATCCTGGCACCGATGCTTTCGCAGTTTGCCTATGACGATACTGACTGGGCGATGATGTCCAGCGCCCCGGATATGGAGTCCGGTCACTACTTTGGTACTGACTCATCCGGTCGCGACCTGCTTGTACGCGTTGCGATTGGCGGGCGTATCTCACTCATGGTCGGTGTTGCTGCGGCACTGGTGGCTGTGGTCGTCGGGACACTTTATGGTTCGCTTTCCGGTTATCTGGGCGGTAAAGTGGATTCGGTAATGATGCGTCTGCTGGAAATCCTCAACTCCTTCCCATTCATGTTCTTCGTCATTTTGCTGGTGACCTTTTTCGGTCAAAACATCCTGCTGATTTTCGTGGCGATAGGCATGGTTTCCTGGCTGGATATGGCTCGTATTGTGCGTGGGCAAACCCTGAGTCTGAAGCGCAAAGAGTTTATTGAGGCGGCACAAGTTGGCGGTGTATCGACGTCGGGCATTGTTATTCGCCACATTGTGCCGAATGTACTCGGTGTGGTGGTGGTCTACGCATCACTTCTGGTGCCCAGCATGATCCTCTTTGAATCTTTCCTTAGCTTCCTGGGGTTGGGTACGCAAGAGCCGTTAAGCAGCTGGGGTGCATTGCTGAGTGATGGCGCGAACTCGATGGAAGTCTCTCCATGGTTACTGTTGTTCCCAGCGGGATTCCTCGTGGTGACGCTGTTTTGTTTCAACTTTATCGGCGATGGCTTGCGTGATGCCCTCGACCCGAAAGATCGTTAAGGAGTGCAGCCATGAGCGTAATTGAAACTGCAACTGTGCCGCTCGCACAACAACAGGCTGACGCACTGCTGAACGTGAAAGATTTGCGTGTCACCTTTAGTACCCCGGACGGCGACGTCACGGCGGTCAATGATTTGAATTTTTCCCTACGTGCCGGAGAAACGCTGGGCATTGTAGGTGAGTCTGGTTCGGGTAAATCGCAAACTGCATTTGCGTTGATGGGCCTGTTGGCTGCCAACGGACGTATTGGCGGATCGGCAACCTTCAATGGGCGTGAAATCCTCAATTTGCCAGAGCGTGAACTCAATAAACTGCGCGCTGAACAAATCTCAATGATTTTTCAGGACCCAATGACTTCGTTGAATCCCTATATGCGTGTCGGTGAGCAGTTGATGGAAGTGCTGATGCTGCATAAGAACATGAGCAAAGCTGAGGCGTTTGAAGAGTCGGTGCGGATGCTCGATGCGGTAAAAATGCCGGAAGCGCGTAAACGCATGAAAATGTACCCGCACGAATTTTCTGGCGGCATGCGTCAGCGAGTCATGATTGCGATGGCATTGCTATGTCGACCTAAGCTGCTGATTGCTGATGAACCCACTACTGCGCTGGACGTCACCGTACAGGCGCAGATCATGACGCTATTAAATGAACTGAAGCGGGAATTTAATACCGCCATCATTATGATCACCCACGATCTTGGCGTGGTTGCGGGGATCTGCGACAAAGTGCTGGTAATGTACGCCGGGCGCACGATGGAATATGGCAATGCGCGCGATGTCTTTTATCAACCCGTTCATCCTTATTCTATCGGTTTGCTCAACGCGGTGCCGCGTCTTGATGCGGAAGGTGAAACAATGTTGACCATCCCGGGTAATCCGCCAAACTTGCTGCGATTACCGAAAGGTTGCCCGTTCCAGCCACGTTGTCCGCATGCGATGGAAATTTGTAGTAGCGCACCGCCGCTGGAAGAGTTTACGCCTGGCCGTCTGCGTGCTTGCTTTAAACCGGTGGAGGAACTGTTATGAATGCTGTAACTGAAGGAAGAAAAGTCCTCCTTGAAATCGCCGATCTGAAAGTGCACTTTGAAATCAAAGATGGCAAACAGTGGTTCTGGCAACCGCCGAAAACGCTCAAAGCCGTCGATGGTGTCACTCTTCGCCTGTATGAAGGGGAAACATTAGGTGTGGTAGGGGAATCGGGATGCGGTAAGTCCACCTTTGCTCGCGCCATCATCGGTTTGGTCAAGGCGACCGACGGTCATGTTGCCTGGTTAGGTAAAGAGTTGCTGGGCATGAAGCCCGATGAATGGCGTGCCGTTCGCAGTGATATTCAGATGATTTTCCAGGATCCGTTGGCATCGCTTAACCCGCGTATGACCATCGGCGAGATCATCGCTGAACCACTGCGTACTTATCATCCGAAAATGTCACGCCAGGAAGTTCGCGAGCGCGTGAAGGCGATGATGCTGAAAGTCGGGTTATTGCCTAACCTGATTAACCGCTATCCGCATGAGTTCTCTGGTGGGCAGTGCCAGCGTATCGGGATTGCTCGTGCTCTTATTCTTGAACCGAAGCTGATTATCTGTGATGAGCCGGTGTCGGCGCTGGACGTGTCAATTCAGGCGCAGGTGGTCAACCTGCTCCAGCAGCTGCAACGCGAGATGGGATTGTCATTAATTTTTATCGCTCACGACCTGGCCGTGGTAAAACACATTTCCGATCGTGTGCTGGTGATGTATCTCGGCCATGCGGTAGAACTGGGGACCTATGATGAGGTCTACCACAATCCACTACATCCTTACACCCGGGCATTGATGTCGGCAGTCCCCATACCTGATCCGGATCTGGAGAAGAACAAAATCATCCAGTTACTGGAAGGGGAATTACCGTCGCCGATCAACCCGCCTTCCGGTTGTGTTTTCCGTACCCGTTGCCCGATTGCCGGTCCGGAGTGCGCCAAAACACGTCCTGTTCTGGAGGGGAGTTTCAGACACGCTGTTTCTTGCCTGAAAGTCGATCCGCTTTAAACACAATAAGGGCTGACAGTTGTCAGCCCTTTTTCACGCCAAAAGCGATTATTTATTCCCGCCAGATGATATGGCAAAGTTTGTGATCTTTTTCGCGGCATAACAGAATGCGGGCGAAAACATCGTTGATTTCACCATCTTCACTGTCCGCCAGACCAATCACCACTTCGGCAAAAAAGTCCGGGTTCAAATCGAAATCAACATGTTCCTGCCAGTCTTCCGCCGGATCGAATAACTCCGCGCCGCCGCGCTCTTCAAACTGAAGATTGAACAGCAGAACATCAGCTGGATCGAGATTGTCGGCAGCCAGTTCGAGAAAAATATCGTAGGCCTGCTCAAGTGTTTCATCTTCAGTCAGGCGATTGTTTAGATCCATATCCATAGTCACTACCTGTTTAACCTCTGTTGGCGACGTTTTACAGCAACGGGCTGAAGAAGTAAAACAGTCGCTCGGCGACACGTTGCCATAATGGACGTTTTAGCCATAAACGGGCATCGAGCAGACGAGAACGCGAAATATAATCGTCCTGAACGGCGGCGAGGTCAGCACCAAACCCTTTATCGTCGATTGCCAGGGTAATCTCGAAATTCAGCCACAGACTACGCATATCAAGGTTAACGGTACCAACCAGACTTAATTCGCCATCGACCAGCACACTCTTGGTATGTAATAACCCGCCTTCAAACTGATAAATTTTAACCCCAGCAGCCAGCAGTTCCGTAAAGAACGCGCGACTGGCCCAGCCAACCAGCATTGAATCATTTTTTCGCGGAAGGATAATACTGACATCCACTCCGCGCTGTGCCGCCGTGCAAATCGCATGAAGTAAATCATCGCTGGGCACAAAGTAGGGCGTTGTCATGATCAAATATTCACGTGCCGAATAAGCCGCAGTCAATAATGCCTGGTGAATGAGATCTTCCGGAAAGCCGGGGCCAGAAGCAATTGTGTGAATGGTGTGACCGCTGGCCTGCTCAAACGGCATAATATTGACATCTGGTGGTGGCGGCAGAATACGTTTCCCGGTTTCAATCTCCCAGTCGCAGGAATAAATAATCCCCATCGCGGTAGCGATGGGACCTTCCATACGCGCCATCAGATCAATCCATTGCCCTACGCCCGCATCTTGTTTGAAGTAGCGAGGGTCGACCATATTCATGCTGCCGGTGTACGCGATGTAATTATCGATCATGATCATCTTGCGATGTTGGCGCAGGTCCATACGGCGTAAAAACACACGCATCAGATTGACCTTTAAGGCTTCGACCACTTCAATACCGGCATTACGCATTAGCTCGGGCCACGGGCTGCGGAAAAAAGCCACACTCCCGGCGGAGTCGAGCATCAATCGGCAATGAATGCCGCGTCGCGCAGCCGCCATTAATGATTCAGCCACCTGGTCCGCCATGCCGCCGGGCTGCCAGATATAAAACACCATCTCAATATTATGGCGCGCGAGCTGGATGTCGCGGATTAACGCCTGCATCACATCATCTGACTCGGTCATCAGTTGTAGCTGATTCCCTTTGACCCCAGCGATCCCCTGACGACGCTCGCAAAGCTTGAATAATGGCGCAGCGACACTGCTATTTTCTTCGGCGAAGATATGCTTACAGGCTTTAAGGTCGTTAAGCCATTTTGCGGTGGAAGGCCACATCGCTCTGGCGCGCTCAGCGCGGCGTTTGCCTAAATGGAGCTCGCCAACGGCAAGATAGGCAATAATTCCGACTAACGGCAGAATGTAAATAATCAACAGCCAGGCCATCGCGGAGGGAACTGCGCGTCGTTTCATTAGAATGCGTAAAGTTACGCCTGCAATGAGCAACCAGTATCCCAGAATGGCCAACCAACTCACCAACGTATAAACGGTTGTCATAGATTAGAAATCCTTTTGAAAGCGCATTGTTATGAGTTTACGCATATGGATTCATCTGGCAAATAAAAACGCGGGAAAAGCACTGGTCAGCGTCGGGGGCGGGGGTATAATGACCATTCTGTTATTGCATAGAGTAGTTAACATGAAGCGGAGTAGAACGGAAGTGGGGCGCTGGCGCATGCAGCGTCAGGCTAGCCGACGTAAATCGCGTTGGCTTGAGGGGCAGTCGCGCCGAAATATGCGTATCCACAGCATCAGGAAGTGCATTCTAAACAAACAGCGTAACTCGTTATTGTTTGCGATCTACAATATCTAAATGTACTGGGCACCATTGCGGTGCCCAATAAGTTTACTCTTCCGTCTTTAAAGTCTATTTTTGCGCCGATTCTTTATTGTCAGCTTTCGTTTCTTGTTCATCGTTATCGCTGAAAATGCCATGACCGGAGTTCAACAACATTGAAACGAGCATATCATTATTAATCTCTTCACCATTTAAAACTCGCGCCAGAATTTCGCTGCCAAACAGTTGCGGTGAGAGAATGATATCCGGATGTACCATCTTAATCTTATTCAGGTTTTTGCTATCACTGACGGCGAGAACTGTTTTGACATCACTGCTCATATCTTTTGCCGAGAGTACAACAAACGCGTTATCTGCATCGTTATCACTCAGCGCCAGAATGGCCCGGCATCGATCGATTCCCGCTTTCTTTAATACTGAACTGTCATTACTGTCACCGGGGATAACATCAGCGTTATCGCCTAAGCGTTGCTCAAGTTGCTTGATATCATCTTCAGGCAAGTTGCTGATAACCGTTACGTTTTGTCCGCGTTGATTCAGTTGCAGGATCGTATTGATGGCGAGAATCGAATGTCCGCAAACAATAAAATGATCTTTACGATGCATTGTATGATTGTTTCCTTTTACAAGTTTGTTGAATCCTCCGCGGATAAGCGGACCAAAAATTGAGGTCATAGAGGTGGCAAAAACGGTAATGCCGGAAATAATGACCGAAATAGTGAACAATCGTGCTGATTCAGAAACAGGGACAATATCGCCATAGCCGACGGTTGACATGGTTTCTATCGAAAAATAGAACGCGGTCATCAAACTTTCTATTCGCGGATTAAAACCTTCGCTTAAATAAAGCGCACCGTAGGTGGAGTAAAACAGTAACGTCGTGAAACTAATAAATGCGAAAATTGTCCCGGCTGCGGCGCTACTGTGGGAGAAGTCTTTGCGCAGTATCAGCAAAAACACCAGCGTAAAAATGCAAAATCCAATACTAAATTTCAGCCAGGGATAAAAATGCAGGGTGTAAATTAGCGCTATCAACAACAAAATGATACTGATTGCCCATGCGAGCTTTGCCCGGAACAGTAAGCCAATGGAGTTCAGGACAAGAAAGACGCCGAGCATAAAGAGTGGGGCGTTTGCCAGCAAGGAGAGATCCAACTCTGAAAATGCTTTGATATGGAAAATATCTAGCAAATTGACCGACATACCATAGATTGTTTTAAAAATAAGCAATCCATTTAAAAAGACGGCCAGCGCGAGAATGTCGTGCCGTAGGGTCACCCATAAATTAGTTGCTGTTTGTTTGAATGTAGCCCAGTGACTCACTGATACCTCTGTAACCACAATTTTGTTTAATTATCTTAGCGTGCACATTTTCTGAACATACATGCAGCGCGTGAATGTGTTAAACAATAGTAGATGACTTTATCCGCAGTAATCAAAGGTTTTGAGTGAGCAACTCTGCGTCAGGAAAGAGCATTTTTCCTGAATATGCTCACATCATATAAAGAAATACAGATAAAGTTATTATCTGCTTGTGGGGGTAAATGCAATGACTGACCTATAAGGAAAGGCCAAACAAGAACACGGTTGCAAAAACCGTGCCCTTAAATATTGAATCTCTATTCAGAACACTTTCTTAAATGGTTTCACTGAAACGTGTTCATAGACCCCTGCCGCTACGTACGGGTCAGCATCGGCCCAGGCCTGAGCTGCTTCCAGCGATTCAAATTCAGCAATAACGGTTGAGCCAGTAAATCCCGCAGCCCCTGGATCGTTACTGTCTACCGCTGGCATTGGACCGGCGGTCAACAAACGACCTTCATCATGCAGTAACTGTAAACGTGCTAAATGTGCCGGACGAACGGAAAGGCGTTTTTCGAGGCTATCAGCTTTGTCTTGAGCGTAAATAACATACAACACGGGCACAACTCCTTGTTCGGGAAAGTTGTAAAGTACGTTATTTGAAAGGGCGAAGATCTGCAACGGAAAGATGATGTCTTTGTTAATACCATTTAAAAAGTAAGGTCAATTACGCCAAAAATGACATTTTCACTGATCCTGATCGTCTTGCCTTATTGAATATGATTGCTATTTGCATTTAAAATCGAGGCCTGGTTTTTCTACTGAAATGATTATGACTTCAATGACCCTTGATTTACCTCGCCGCTTCCCCTGGCCGACGTTACTTTCGGTCTGCATTCATGGTGCTGTTGTGGCGGGTCTGCTCTATACCTCGGTACATCAGGTTATTGAACTACCTGCGCCTGCGCAGCCAATTTCTGTCACGATGGTTGCGCCTGCGGATCTCGAACCGCCACAAGCCGTTCAGCCGCCACCGGAGCCGGTGGTAGAGCCAGAACCGGAACCTGAGCCGATCCCCGAACCGCCAAAAGAAGCACCGGTGGTCATTGAAAAGCCGAAGCCGAAACCTAAGCCAAAACCGAAGCCGGTGAAAAAGGTACAGGAGCAGCCAAAACGCGATGTCAAACCCGTAGAGTCGCGTCCGGCATCACCGTTTGAAAATACGGCACCCGCGCGCCCGACATCAAGTACGGCGACGGCTGCAACCAGCAAGCCGGTTACCAGTGTGGCTTCAGGACCACGCGCATTAAGCCGTAATCAGCCGCAGTATCCGGCACGAGCACAGGCATTGCGCATTGAAGGGCAGGTTAAAGTTAAATTTGACGTCACGCCGGATGGTCGCGTGGATAACGTACAAATCCTCTCAGCCAAGCCTGCGAATATGTTTGAGCGTGAGGTGAAAAATGCGATGCGCAGATGGCGTTATGAGCCGGGTAAGCCAGGCAGTGGGATTGTGGTGAATATCCTGTTTAAAATTAACGGCACCACCGAAATTCAGTAAGCATAAAGTCAAAAGCCTCCGACCGGAGGCTTTTGATTATTACTCAACAGGTAAGGCGCGAGGTTTTCCTTCAGGATCAACCGCGACATACTTAAATAATGCTTCTGTCGCTTTATAGCGTTGCCCGATGGGTTCAGACGCTACTTTTTTCACCCACACTTCAATATTAATGCTGACCGATGTCGTCCCTTTCTGGACACAGCGTGCATAGCAGCACACCACATCGCCGACCGCAACCGGCCGTAAGAAAGTCATTCCTTCAACCCGCACAGTCACTACGCGACCGTGGGCAATTTCTTTCGCCAGAATAGCGCCGCCAATATCCATTTGTGACATTAACCAACCACCAAAGATGTCACCATTGGCATTGGTATCGGCGGGCATGGCTAAAGTACGTAAAACAAGATCGCCCTGAGGGACGTTATGTGTTGTAGACATGGTAAAACCGACTTAAAAGGAAAATCACAGGCGCGATGCTACTATGATTTTCCTGAGGAGAACAGAGGAGATACAGCGCCAGCCCCGAAGGACGGGCAGTCTGGTTAGGATTTATCTTCCTGCGGCATGTGGCGGTAGATATAGATACCGCTTAACAATGTGAAGATTAAGGTAAGGGCGGTCAGGCCAAAGACTTTAAAGTTGACCCAAATATTTTGCGGCAGCCAGAATGCGATGTAGATGTTTGCCAGACCGCAAAGGATAAAGAAAACAGCCCAGGCCAGATTCAGCTTCGACCATACCGGTTGCGGCAGCGTGAGTTCTTTACCCAGCATCCGCTGAATTAGCGGCTTTTTCATCACCCATTGGCTGACTAACAGGGCTCCCGCAAACAGAGCATAAATGACTGTAACCTTCCATTTAATAAACTCATCATTGTGGAAGAACAGCGTCAAGCCACCGAAGACGACCACCAGAACAAAAGTGATCAGGGCCATCTTCTCAACCTTACGAAAGCGAACCCAGCTATATATAAGCACAATCGCCGTGGCGACGATCAGCGCCGCAGTAGCCGCATAGATGTCATAAATCTTGTAAAACGCGAAAAAGACAACCAGCGGTAAAAAATCAAGAAACTGCTTCATTTTACGATTCCGTAATCAAATGCTTAAGGTTATTGGCGAATCAACATATACAGGCGGAACAGATAGATGAGCAATATGGCTGAAATCAGGTTGCTCAAGGTGTTCGCCAGTACGGCACCAATTTCCGGGGTTAATGCGGCAAAAGAAGAGGCAAAAAGCAGCAACAGTGTTTTTGCCAGCAACCAGCTCAGTACTGCGGGTGCCACCAGACGCATATTCGCCCAAGTCAGCCGCATACTGCTACGCATCGAGGCAAAAACGCCCATTTTGTCCTGTACCAACATCACCGGTGCCAGGGCCAGTAAAATAGCCATGATAATTCCCGGAACGACCACCAGCATGATGCCAATCTGTACTAAAAGGGTAGTCAGAAAAATCAGAATAAATAACTTTGGCAATATCGGCGCACTGGCACCAATACCTCGCAGCGCACTGACTCTCTGACCCGCAGACACCAGCTGGATAATTAATATTACGCCTCCGGCGAGAATGGCGTTACCGATTAATCCTGAAAAAGTGGACGCCGCTGAAGCCTGCAGCAAAATTTGTTGCTGTTCCGGTGACATATTCTGAACCAGGTCGAACAACCCACTACTGCCGCTAACGGGCACGCCGTCATTGAGCTGCGCAAGCTGTGCATCACTGGGTGAGAAAACATGCCCTAACACCACTGTGATAAACGCACATAGCAACGATACCAACAGAATGGTCATAAATTGATTACGGAAGAAATTTCCGGTGTCACGGTATACGGACTGCGCCGTGATAGACATGCACTCTCCTTGAGTTTTATGCAGGTGTTAATTAGCGGGCAATTGTACCCTGGTTAAGCCTCGGGTGGCAGCATCAGGTCTTGTATGGAAAAGCATATCTTTGTAAAGCGGAGGTAATTGCTGGCCTTCAGGCGTGGGCAAACCGCGGCAAGTGGCGAACGAGTTAATATTTGCGTAGCGAAAATATTTAAAAATTGATTTAAATCACGTTAACCAGGATTCTCAATGCAACTTCTAAATTAATCCAGATCAATAAAGGGTGAATTATCATATGTAATGTGATCTATGTAGGATCATTTGTTACTCCAATGTAGGTATATTCGTCACGTTTTTATAACCATAACGACGGAGCGGATATGAAAAAGTTAACAGTGGCGGCTTTGGCAGTAACAACTCTTCTTTCTGGCAGTGCCTTTGCGCATGAAGCAGGCGAATTTTTTATGCGTGCAGGTTCTGCAACCGTACGTCCAACAGAAGGTGCTGGTGGTACGTTAGGAAGTCTGGGTGGATTCAGCGTGACCAATAACACGCAACTGGGCCTGACGTTTACTTATATGGCGACCGATAACATTGGTGTGGAATTGCTGGCAGCGACGCCGTTCCGCCATAAAATCGGCACCCGGGCGACCGGCGATATTGCAACCGTTCATCATCTGCCGCCAACACTGATGGCGCAGTGGTATTTTGGTGATGCCAGCAGCAAATTCCGTCCTTACGTTGGGGCAGGTATTAACTACACCACCTTCTTTGATAATGGATTTAACGATCATGGCAAAGAGGCGGGGCTTTCCGATCTCAGTCTGAAAGATTCCTGGGGAGCTGCCGGGCAGGTGGGGGTTGATTATCTGATTAACCGTGACTGGTTGGTTAACATGTCAGTCTGGTACATGGATATCGATACCACGGCTAAGTATAAATCTGATGGTCGTAAACTGGCTAAAGGCAGTTATAGCGACAATGTACGCCTTGATCCGTGGGTGTTTATGTTCTCTGCAGGGTACCGTTTTTAATTTGCTCTGCAAAACCTCTGCAAAACTCTTCTGCAAAACTGGTCATCAAATGACCAGTTTTTTCCATTCCTTACCGCGTGCGTCGTTGTAAATATCGGTCATTTTTTGATTCGAATGGCCCAGCAAAATTTGGGTATCAATTCCCTGCTGTCTGAACAATCGCTCTGATAAAGATCTCTGCTCATGGAAAGAGGGTGGGGTGCCATTAGCACGCCAGTTGTAATCCACAGAATCCCGCGCTTTTTTAAATGCAACGGTTAACGTTGCTGGCTTAACCATCCCGCCGCGCTTAGCTGTCCCTTTCGCGTGATGATGGTGCAATAACCACGGGCTAAGAACGCAATCGCGACAGGATGACACCACATCATCCAGGGTGAGATTTAATTTATCGCAACGCAGAGCCAGAGGGATGGCAATACGGGTTCCTGTTTTTTGCTGTTCGACATGAAGATAACCATCCCGGATATCCGAAAATTGCATTTTGCAAATATCTGAAAGGCGCTGGCCTGTCATCAGTGCCAGCAGCATACCGCGCTGTAAAAAGTAACCATCCTTTTCCGCAGCGTTATAAATCATCATCCACTCATCAAAAGTCAGTCGCTGTCTTGATATCCGCACCTGCGGTTTTTTTGCCGATTCTGCAGGGTTAAAGCCTGGCGGGACATCGCCTGTTTGCTGAGCTTCCCGGAAAACATCGATCAGTACCTTCCTGAAAATTTGTCCCATTCTGTTATGTCCTCTGGCCTTGTATTCTTCCAGCACCGATACCACATCTTTTACGGTTATGGCATCTAACGGTCTGGTGCCAAAACGTTCATCAAATACCCTGAGAGGGGCCACTTTTTGTTTCAGCGTGTTGAGTTTGATCTCTCCGTTTTCATATCTTTCCTGTTGAATTTTTCTGTAATTATTCAGAAAAATGGAAACAGTTGATGAACCGCCTGTATCATTAATAATTTTCTCCTGCAGACTGAGCATTTGTTCCATTTGCTGCCTGGCAAGACGGCTGTTCGCCTCTGCTGCAATAGTTTCTGCCAGTTTCTGGTCAATACTGCCGAGACCGTGATTTTTGCCTGTTATGGGATGCCTGTAACGCCAGTAAACTTTGTTATTTCTTTTGTCAAAATATGGAGATAATCCCGGAACATCGGTTTTATATTTTCGCGGGCGCGCCATCTTCCAGTATCCTTTTCAAAGCAGGGTGATCTGTGGCGATCACCTCTGGCTTGTTTACCATTCCGACGAAGCGAGCTCGCGGATCCACTCGCCAGTGTCTTCCAACTTTTTTGGGGAGAGGAAATATCATTCCGGCTTTAGCGTATTTACTTAACGTGCCCGGAGTAGGGACCGGATCGCTGAATTCCTCTTTTGCCCACTCAGTGAGCAGAATAAGTCTTGCCATGAGCGTCGTTCGCTAATCATGGTCGCCGCCACTATAGCTGGTGGTCGACGACCGGGGTTGAACATTAAAAATCAGCCTGATTCGGGATCAGTTTTTGCCAGATAGCTGAAACGTATTTTGCCTGGTAACGAGCGTCATCAAGTGCATTATGGCGCTCACCTTCGAATGGGATAGCCGTTCTGGCATCGAAGTCTATGGCTTTCCCCAGCTCAACGATTGTGCGTACATCGCGATCGTTGTGGTAGTGCCACGGGCAGGGGATACCCTGCCGTTCGTATGAACGGCGTAAAATCACGTTGTCGAAGTTGGCTCCATTTCCCCAGACCTGGACAAAAAATTCACTGGAGTTTTCGGCGATAAATTCCCGCAATTGCAGCAGTGCATCATCTAACGGGATTTCATCGCTCAGAATGGCAGATTGCGCCTCGCGTGATTGCTTAAGCCACCATTTTATGGTGTCACGATCAATGACTCCGCCAGCAGTTTCCAGATCGATGGTCTTGCTAAATTCCGGCCCCATGTCTCCGGTTTGCGGATCGAAAAATATTGCACCTATTGAGATAATCGGGGCATCAGGATTTTTTCCCATGGTTTCAAGGTCGATCATTAGATGGTCACACGTCCTGCTGGTGGATGTGATAATGTGATGACCGTTCATCGTAATTAAGGGATCTGCCGTCTCGCCAGTTTCACTATCGCTGGCGTAGTCCTGAGCGCTGCCAGCATTCTCCTTGTGTGGATGTTCAGCGCCTTCCATTTTCTCCGAATCGTCTTCCTGAACTTCAACCCGGTTCTTGTCATCGAATGTTTCCTGGTATGTTGCGTCGCCCATCACCGCACCACAATCAGGGCAGTTGCCGCCACCCCTCTGACCGCAGGCGGTGCAGATCTTTTCCGGTTCCTGTTGCACTACTGGTTCAGGTTGTTTCGTTTCTGGCTCGTTTTGTTGCGTATTTGGGCTGTTTTGTCCCGCTTTCTGGTCGTTCTGTTCCGTTTCTTGCTGGTTCTGGTTCACAGAATCGCGGGTTTCAATCCCCTTCACCCATTTCGGATCATTCGGATCGCTGATCCCTGCAACAAATTCACCACGTGATACTGCAAGCAGTTCATCGGCGTCAGGCTGGCTGATATTGGCTGCCTGCATAATTTTGTTTACTTCGTCAGCGGTAACTTTTACCGGCCCTGGTTGTGCGGTCGTGTCAGATGCGCCAGTATTTTGTTGTGAACCTGAGTATGTACCGTTTTTGCGAGCAAAATATTCTACTTTCGTGATTTCAGTAGCCCCTGCAGCCAGCGCCTTATTCAGACCAGAAAGTTTGTTTGCACGACCATATTTTTCGCCATCCTTATCAGTGAAAAGGAAGTAGAACGGCCCCTCACGCTCTACAGATGGTTCAGTTTCCAGCGTGCTTTCATTTTTTTGGGTATCAGATACTTCTGCTTCCACTGCATCAGTTTGTGCTGCTGACGGCTGGAGAATATCAGCAGTGTTCTGGTCTGTTTCTTCATCCTCAAACACGCCCTTTGTCGCCAGGTATTCAGTGATGTATTTGTTCAATGCTACGGGATCCTTGTGAATGTCGATCGGACGCTCACGGACAAGGCCAAAAATAGTCTGACGGTCGTAGCGAACGGCATCGGGTTGTTTGCGCATTGATGCGGAAATGCGCTTCCAGTCTTCGCGATCTTTGTCGATAACTTCATTTTTTGCCCAGCGATGGATGCTGCCGTCAATGTATCCGGCATCAATATCGCCAGGCCACAGAGCGTAGGCCAGTTCTTCATCCAGCGTTTTCCATGTCTGCTTGTATTTGCGACGAATGGCGGCAGTGACTAGGTTGATTTTTGCTACTGAGTTTTCAGTGTTCTGCCGGTTGACTCTGGCGTGGGAAAGATCAACAACAGAAGTATATGCACCACTTTCTTTGCGCTCCTTTTCCAGGCGTTTTTTACGGTCGAGAAAATATGCCTGAATGTTAGGCCATTTGGTGGTTGGTTTTAAATCACGTCTGGCATCGTTGATGTATTCAATCTGACGTTCCGGATACATGGCGTTAATTTCTTTAGTCCGGATAATTGCCTCTGCGAGGTGCCCGTCAAAAGTCATCATGTCGTCATCGCCGAGAAGCCCGCTTGCGTTGATGACCATATCCACGGTGACGTTTTCATGTGCGCCGAACTTAACGAGAACAGCGGCCTGCTTGTCGTCGGACAACTGATTAAAGTTAACAATTTCTGTATTCGGCTCTGGTTCGATCGGAATAAAGGAAGCGGATTCCTCATCCCAGCGGTTTTCCAGCATATATTCGGTATCCCAGGTGTCGATGGCAGGGCGGGGCATGCCGGGTTTATCCTCGCAGACAAGAAATTTATAAGTGCAGTCCTGAGCAGCCGGATATTGCTCCAGGAATTGCCAGGTAAATTTGGCACGGGCGCGGCGTTCGTCACCGGCTTCAATGGCAGTGGCCACAGCAACTGCACCTTCTTCCTTTATTGCCTGTTCGTCCGGAATGGCGGCGCAAATAAAGACTTTACTCATTTTGTTTTACCTCATTACAGATTTAAGGGGGAACAAATCCCTGCCATTGCTGGCATATAAAAATGAAACCGGATATTAATTACGGTGCTGTTTTAAGTCCTGCCGGGATTTCGTTGTTATCCATGCGAATAACTTTATCGACCGGATAACAGTTACCGGGAATTTTCTGTTCATCTGCGGCAGCCATGCATTCTTTCATTGAACTGTATAAGCCAGTCACCAGCTCAAGAGATTCGCCGGAAACAAGATGAACTGTCAGAACGAGTACAAATGTTGTATTCATTGTCAGCGTCCTTTTTGCATCAGGCGTAAACGGGCCAGCATTGAAACAATGCATATTTGATTTAATAGCTCCCGTTCGTGTTTTCTCTTATTAATGGCATCTTCAGTAAATACAGGGTTACTGATTCTGACACCAATTTCAAAACAACCTTCAGACGTATTGACGTTTGGTAATAACGTTTCCATTATCGCTTCCTCAACAATGAATTTTGTGATGCGGTGCCTGGTGCCTCCAGGTGACGTTAACCAGTTAATAATTAACGCCGGATACAGAGAACCCACCCATAAGAACCAATACGGAAGTCAACTGGCCTTTTTAACTGTTCCGCGTGCGCTGAGCCGCATTCACCGCATCACAAAATTCACTTTAAAAAGGGCGGGTATCACGGGGAAAACAAAACGGATACCCGCCAAAAGGTAATCAACATGGGTTGTTGCAGCAGGGTTGTCACTCAGGCGTATGGTCAACCTGACAACCCGGTGTTATCTCTAGGAAAGGATAGACTCGCCATACTTACCGCCGCGCCATTTCGCGGATTGCCACAACCGGAAGCGCACGGTCGAAGAAATCTAACGACAAGCCTTCTAAGGAAAAGGAACCTCCGCCGTGCGCTTCCGTGTTATACCCTGACTGTGTAAGTTCACAGAGATATTGCAATTGCCTCCGGATAAGTAAGGGGAGATT
>ERZ1026846.1331-NODE-1331-length-16060-cov-11.180506_pt1 | contig 16060 bp, 16 predicted proteins | sample MGYA00380153_ERZ1026846 | MGnify/ENA primary metagenome ERZ1026846 (study PRJEB33269, sample SAMEA4719789) | human gut metagenome | biome: human-associated habitat; feature: organic feature; material: feces | place: Cameroon | collected 2013-10 ... | reverse complement strand
ATATAATATACATTTGTACTTGCCAATCTCATGATAATCTGCTAAACTACACAGGCTGTGTTATGACACAGTAACAAATCGTGTGTTCGAGACCTTCCACACGTAAAACAAAACTAAAGGAGAATTGAATATGAAGAAAAAAGGAATGAGTGTGAAATTCATCACACAGGCCGCTGTAATTGCAGCAATCTACGTAGTACTTGTAGTAATCTTTAACTACATCAGTTTTGGACCAGTCCAGTTTCGAATCGCAGAGGCACTTACAATACTGCCTTACTTTACACCTGCAGCAATCCCTGGATTATTTGTTGGATGTATAATTGCTAATATTCTTGGTGGTGCAATCGTATGGGATGTAGTATTTGGAAGTATTGCAACACTTATCGGTGCAATCGGAACATACCTGTTAAGAAAGCATAAATGGCTTGCACCAGTTCCACCAATTGTTGCTAACACAATCATTGTACCATTCGTACTTAAGTTTGCTTACGGCTCAGAAGGGATGTTTGCAATGTTCTTCGTTACAGTTGGCGCTGGCGAGATAATCGTATGTGGAATCATCGGCATGATACTTTTATATGCACTTACACCAGTAAGACATGTAATCTTCGGTGATGCAGAGTAATTCAGGCACTCGGCTATAATAATATAAAACAAGGCAGAAGAAATACTTGTAGGAAATCCCGCAAGTTATTCTTCTGTCATACCCCGCTCAGGCATCTTTTTGGGGTATCACAACACAAAATATACGGCAATCCCCCAAATATCTTTCTCATCAATATCCGCCAGATATTATTCTCCACTTTCCACCATCACTTCGTGCAAGAATCCAGCCATAATGTATATACTCCTTATCTGCTTCCAAGCTTGTATCCATAATTTCCGACTCCTTTTGAGGAGTTTGAAAATCAGTCTGAAAATAAATAACCTGAGTAAATGTTTCCGTCCAGCCTTGTTTCTTTCCCTTTGCATTAACAATTTCTAAAGTACTTTCAGAAGTTTCATCTTCTACGAAATAAACTTTATGAAGTTCAAAGCCTTTCATTCTTCTAAACTTTCCTTTTATCACTTTAACAGCATCATCCATATCCTTTTTTGTGTAAACAGAAGAAGTACCATAGTCGACTTCAACCTTTGACGAATTTGATGCATCTCTTATCATAAACAGCCCTGCAATAATAATGATGCCGGCAATCAATAACAAAAATTTAGTAAGTGGTTTCATTTTTGATTCATCTTCAAAGTCATCAAAATCATCATCAAAATTATGCTCATCAGAATATTTTAACTCAGCCATACCTCGCTCCCTCCTGCTAAGATACTAATTAAATACATTTCATGCCTTATCAATCTCACTGCCATATCACAACTACAGCTACACATACTGACATTACATATTACTGTTAATCACCATATACTCACATTCCCCATCACAGCCGCAAGCACAATCACCGCAGCCATAAGAAGCACAGACACAACCCTTCCGCGCACCTCAGAAAAACGGCTGCACAGCACATATGTAACTGCAAATGTAATGAGCATGGCAATCAGTCTCACAATCAGTCTGATTACCATAAATGTTCCAACAGTAATATGAAACCCGCAATCTCTCATGAATGTGAGACTCATAAGCGGTGCGTCCGTGTACGGCATGCCGTAATAGCTTCGCAAATGTATCATATCAATTCCATACACAAAAACATACAGGACTATGCACAACACTAGAGATGCCACAATCCGCTTAACCTTAACAGTGTTCTTTCCGCTTGCAGCATTGACAATATACTTAGTTCCTGTGCTTGTCTCAATTCCGATATTCTCAGAAACAATAAGCACAACAGACACAAGCAGAGCCATAAGAAGAACAGTCTCTCTTGCCTTTCCGTACTTGCCAAATATCTCCTCATATCCCCTGTCTGACATCATGTAACCATCAATACCAGTCTCTTCCTTAAGATTCTCAAGATATTCCTGTTTCTGCTCAAATTCCCTCACCGCAGCATAGCGCGACGCATATATAGATACCGCCGAATTAATCTGCGATAACTCATCAATTCCAATCTCACCGTTCTCATACTGTTCAGAGGCTTCCATACTTTTCTCTACAGCCTGCATATAATCAGCTCTGCGCTCATCAATCAGGGCGGATATCTGCGAATAATCTGCACCACCCTTTTCAAGATATATCCTGTCACGCTCTCTGGAGTTGTCCGAGAAAGCCATCTTTCCATAACTGATAAAATACATAACAACCAGCAGAAGCACCACAATAACCGTAAATCCCCTGCTTGTCACAAGCAGCTTGTGAAGTTCCTTGAATACAACAGGCACATTTGCAAAAATATGCTGATATCCGGCATACAGCTTATCAGTAAGCCGTGTCAGCACATTTTTACCCTGACTCGGACGCATAAGCACAGTTCCCATTACCGCAACAGCCACGGACACAACAAGAATCACCATAAGCGCCCAGAACATAATAGCCGACTCAGATATAACAAAGCTTCCCCTTCCGCGGTTCGCATATGTGCTGATGACCGCGTTGACCTTCATAAGACGCACAATATTAATCTGTTTAAATGCACTGTAAATGCTGTGAAGCCCTATTCTGTAATACATAAGCACTTCCAACCCCACAACTACTCCGGTCAGAATAAGCGCATGATTCCGCTTCCTGTTGACAACGAATACAGCCCATAACGCCACACTAAGAACCACTACCGCCAGCACACTATATTCATAATTGTACAGCACGAACCCAATCTGGCTCATCGGCATAGCAAATCTTTCAAATGCCTGTATGGACTGAACCGGCGCATTGAGCGCCCCTGCTCCGCCGTATAACAGCAGTGCTGCTGCAAATGTTGTAAAATACAGACCCGCTGTTATAACCACGCCAGAGCCTGCGATAATAAACAGTCTGTGCAACGCAAGCCGAAGCCTTCCGCTTCCTGCCGAATGTACAATCCCCCACATTCCATTATCACGCTCACCCGACAGACCATATATTATGAAAACCATCATAATCAGCGCGAAATAAAATGTGTAATAATAATTTACAAAACTGCCTGCCGCCTTATTATTAACAAGATAAAGCGATACATCAGCTACTTTTTCAAAATCCTTACCGGTCTTTACAATATTATTATATGTAAAGCTGTTCTTGTCAGAAAATATAGAGAAAGTCATAAGCTGCTGTGCATTAGTCTGAATCTGCTTCATATCTTCAGGATACTTCTTTATATATTCCAACTGGCTTTCTATATCCCTTAATACCGTCAGAAACAGAAGCTGTTCCCTCTCAGACAGCGACTTATATTTTTCCAAAACCTCAGATGTATAATTGTCAACTGCCGCCTCAGACTCCACACCCGGCTGTACCTCAGATTCCGCCACAGTCCCCTGCTTATCAGCCTTCCTATAACTTAATATCCCCTCTATATCTGAATTCACCGCATTTATCGCAGCCTCAATATCATAATCACCATAATAATCAACACACCACTGCCGCTGCACGGTTTCAAACCTTAATTCCTTAAGCCCTGCGCCCTTCGTCTGCTGATACACATACAACGATACATTAATAATAAGTAATCCGATAAAGCCAATGACAACTTTCCTGTTAATCAGTCTCCTAAACTCGTTCATATTCCGTCCCTCACTGTGTAAGCCCACTTCAAAATCACTTAACAGGAACTATCTCCACACTGCCGCTAATGCTGCTCTTATCAATATACGACAGCTTATTAGAGTAGCCTAAGAACAGATATTTGTCGTCGCCGTAGTACAGATTACTCATTTTTCTTCTGTCGAGTTCTATAGTATTGACAAGAGTTCCGTCTGGATTAAGTACAAATATTTTTTCATCAATAAAATTAGTAATCTGGGTTGCACTTCCTGCTCCACCGTTACACATATATATGTACTTTCCATCATATGACAAGGCTGCCATTACTATTGAATCATCAGCCTTATAAATAAGTTTTCCGTCATTCTCATTAAGCTTTCTTGAATAAAGCCCCTTATCTATCACGAAATAGTACAGAATTCCATTGTCTGTATCAACATAATAATCAGATATATTCTTATCAGATACCAGTTCTGCGCTGCCTGTGGCATAATCGTAACAATAAAGTTTGTAATTAACATCTGCTGTTAATGTCTCTTTATCAATTGAGTTATGATTTATCAGGAAAAACAGCTTATCACCGAAACTTCTCGCCTCGTTAATAGCGTTGTTTGCTCCCTCATATGAGAACACTTCGGTTGTCTTTCCATTTGCAAGTTCTGCCTTTACAATCACTACTTTATCAGTATCTTTGCTCTCAACTGCCCCCATGTGTCCAATTCTGTCATATGCATATACACAATCATCATGGAATACTAAAGACACCGTTCCATCATCACTGGCAAACAGATCTGCAACATCTTCCCTGCTGCTTCCATCTTTAGCAATTCTTTCTATCTTAGCCATACCGCCTTCCACTTTAACAACATACAGTTTGCCTTTATAGTAATGAAGCGGAGAATTGTCGTAACTGCTGTCTAATACCGCGTTACAATCTGCTGAATTATGCATACATTCGGCTTTAGCACATACTGGAATTGTCTTATGAGTACTATCATCAAAATATTTAAGCATTGTAGTCGAATCAGTATCACTCCAGTCCAGATAATAATATCCTGACTCCGCTTTAGCCACACGATGTCCGTCAGTTCTCCAGCTGCTCATCTCGTCTGACTCTGTTGCATTGCCGACATTAATTATTTTGTCTGATTTCCCTCTTCTCATCCCCAGAACTACTGCCACCACGATTCCAACAACTACAACTGCTGCAATAATACCTATAATAGCCTTTTTCTTATCCTTCATATGCTGCACCTCCCATTGTTATGATTATATAATATTTTACAACCCTTTCCACTTCAACAAAAATGTCGTGAACGACACCAATTTGTCGTAAACTGCAATGATGATTATAATTATAGTACTTTCAATTATGTATTAAAAGATATATGGTACGAAATGATGAAAAAGCGGCATGAAATGCATTATTTTTCTTTACTATCCCCAACAATCCGACCATCACTGATAGTAATAATCCTATCCGTCATCTTAGCAATACCCTCATCATGGGTTACTATAATAACTGTCTTTCCAGACTTATTAATCTCCTTAAGAAGCTCTAACACCTCATGTCCTGTCTTCTGGTCAAGCGCCCCTGTCGGTTCATCAGCGAGTATGATATCTGCATTAGTCACCAACGCCCTTGCTATCGCAACCCTCTGCTGCTGTCCACCTGACATCTTTCCCGGCAGCTTGTTTTTCTCTGATAATATTCCAAGATGTTCCATCTGCTTTAATATAATTCTCTTTCTTTCCTTGCGTTTTACATTGGCTGCAAGAAGCGGAAGCTCTATATTCTCATACGCAGTATAGTAATCCATCAGTGCAAAATGCTGGAACACATACCCAATCTTTTCCTTACGCAGCTTATGTACCTGTGAACGGCTTGCTGCTGTCACCTCAGTATCATCAAGGAAATACTTTCCTGCTGTAGGTGTATCCATGCAGCCTATAATCTTAAGAAGTGTACTCTTTCCACTTCCTGACGCTCCCATAACCGAAATGAATTCTCCGTCCTCTATCTTAATGCTTACATCATCAAGTGCCTTAGTATCATCAACCTTTTCATTATATATCTTTGTAATATTCTCTAATCTTATCATTCCATATCCTCCAAAGTAACAGCCGGGTTCATCTTCATTATCCTGTATACAGGAACAATTATTGTACACACAAGCGCCGTAAGGTTAATAAACAGCACAGACACTATAAGCCTTAAGTTCCAGCTTATCGTATACAGCTTTATTCCAAGAACTCCCACTGCAAACAGATGAACAGCAACATATATAACAAGCGACGCTACACCAAGTATAAGAATATCCCTTGCAATTCCTCCGATTAATCTTAACTGCCCGAAGCCATACGTCCTCTTTATTGCAAATTCCTTATTTCTTTCTATAATCCAGAATTCAGACATAAGCATACAGTTAAGAATACAGAAGATATATACGACTTTATTTATCCTGATGTTCTCTTTCTGGAGAGTTTTTTCAACTGTACTCTGTCCGTTTCCTGATACTGAGCTGCTCTCAATTGCACAGTTAATATCAGCTCCGTATATATTGTTATATACCTTTTCATATGTATCATTAAGTTCCTCTGTATTGCTGTCAATCATAATCGTGTATTCCTTCAGCTCATTGACAGCTTTTCTTACATTATCTCCAAGACATCTGTTATCAAATACAATCATGTTGTCAGAATAATCAGAGCCTTCATTACCAATTACACCTGTAACCTCGTAGGTCTCATTTTCAAATGTTACATAATGCTTTCCGTTTTCTTCATACGCATACCTGTACTGCAGCCTTCCGAGCGCTACGAGTCTCTTTCCATAATCCTCTTCTGATGTTCCTGGAAGCCTTCCGCTCTCCATCACATACGGCAGTTCTTCATTCACTGCAAGTATAATTTCAGGTGCAACAGTGGATGATTTTCTTTCCGTATAATATAAGCCTACCTTCTTCGCCCTTATATTGCCTTCTGTAACACCGTCCGTACAAGCTGACAGTATGTCCGATTTATTCAATGACACAACCGACATCTCTATACGGTTCTTATACAGTGCTGCAAGCCTGTCCGCTTCCTTCTGGTATGCCTTGTTATATATTCCCAATGCCCCGAATATCGTAACATACATTATAAGCTGTCCTATTATGAAGAAGCAGGCTGTAAGTCTGTATCTGAATACACTATGCATAATTCTCTTTATTATATTCATACCACGCCACCTCATTTCTTCATAAGGTCTATAAGACCTTTTCCATGCAGATACACAACAGGTACTATGCACGATATGACTGTCATAATAACAGCCTCTGCTGCAATAATAAGAGGAACATATATGCAGTGTGCCATTATCTTTGCCGTATAATTTAATTCATTCCCATACTCACCTGCTGTCTGTACTATTATCTTCCCGAATGTCTCCCACTGACAGTACAGCCATGCAGCAAGTGCAGATACTATAATCAGTATAAGATTCTTAATAAGAATCATCGAATAGACAGCTTTTCTGCTGATTCCGTTAATTATGAATATCGCATAATCTCTTCTGTTAATAAGACACTCAATAATTGTAACTGCTGATATCGCAACTATTGCTATAACATACAGAAGCACAGATGCTATAAATGTCTTGTCATTAGTTATTGCATTGTCTTGATTATCCTTATCAAGCTGTTCTCCTTCATTAGTAATAGCTGCCCTAATCCCTTTCTCAGCCTGATAATCCATAAGCTTGCTCTTTATTACATCATTATCTTTATAATCTGAGACATAATAGACAGGTGTTGTATATTCCAGACTTCCTCCCCAGTCATACTTAGATGTATCCTTTGTTACCACAAGCCCGCTCTCCGACAGATCCGGTTTCTCAAGTGTTATGGTCTCATTAACAAGCCATTGTGCGTCATCCTTAAGAAATCCCACAACTACACATTCTGATGACATTGTCTGGCATCTCTGTCCTATCTCATAGACTCCCCTATATGAACTTCCAAGCCATAGAATGTCAGTATCTCCCCATTCATCCTGCATCTTTTCAATATCTGCCCTGCTCACTCCTGTATTACACATATCAGCTATTGAACTGTCACTTATAACAAAGTCAACCAGTTCATCCCCAAAACGTCCATTAGTTGACAATACTAAGCCATATGCTGATATTTCTTCTATTGAAGCAAGTCCTTCCATCATGTCACTCTGTTCAGCATGGACACTTCTGGTAGAAAATTTAATCTTATTAATATTATAGGGACTTATACTGTAAGCCTTGCGTTTTATTCCAGTCTCACATCTGTTCTTCATATATGTATTCCATGTCCTGTCTGTCATATAGAACGATATCACACATATCAGCATAAGCATAAGCGTTACAAATGCTCTCTTTATATACTCCCTGTATATAATAATAAATTTATTAATCAGCCTCATCTATAGTATCACCCCTTCTCTCAATCCCCTTCTCTACTTTTATTCTATAAATTTATCCTTATTATTCTCTTTCCACTTAGCATAATCTTCCGGTTTACTTATGTTATAATTCATGGCATCATTAATAACCACTGCATAATCAACCGGCATTTCATCAAATTCTGCCACTATGAATAACTGCTTATATCTGTTATCCTTGTTATACTCACTATAATCCATATAATATACGCCACTTTTATCAATTTCCCTACTGGCGAGTTTATCACAGTCTGAATAATTATTTTCAGCCAGTGCTGACATCATGGCTTCACTATCATTATAAGAATATACATCGTCTTCCGGCATGTATTTATTCCACGTTGAATAACTCATTCCATATACATTTACTGTAAGATTAGGTATAGTTTCATAAAAGCTCTCATATAAAGCAAATGACACTGCCTGTACATCTACATGTTTGAACTCGTTCTTCATTTTTTTATTTCTATCAGCTTCTTCATCTCTTGCATAACCTTCATTTTCTTCTCTATATGCCCTTGCCACTCTTGTCTTAATTAATTCATTCTTTGATTCAGCCATTCCATCTCTTGTAATTTCCTTTTCTTCTGAGTCAACTGCAAATTCTGGAAACGCTGCAGCACAACAACTTAATTGCATATTACCTTCTACTGAAGAAGTACCATCTGGACGGTTTATTGACTGATACATTCTCAAATTTTTCGAGTCGATTTCAAAATACGCATCATACAGATACTGTACACCTCGTATCTTGTCACTTTCTTTTATTATTGGAAAATATATTTCATATATTCCATACTGGATTTTCTCATATTTTCCTGTCTCATCTGTTCCTGAATTATCATTAAAACTTTCACCTTCTTTAGTTGATGCCTGTGTAACCTCTGGATTAGCAAGCAGTTCAGAACTTTCATCTAACGCAGCATCTTTGTTTCCAGAACATGCACTCACTGTAAACATAACTCCCAATAATGTCATAGTTAATAATAACTTTTTCATAGATGCCCTCCTTTAACAAACACGATTACAATTATTTCCCCTGACATATATATATACGGATTTTATTTAAAAAAAGTTGGAAAATAAGTTTTATTCCACACATCAATTACTAATTTAATTATAAAAAAAGCTATAACCAATGCAATCCGATTCTCATAATCTCTGTTACATTAATTATAGCTTTTTTTATATTTTATCCTAGATAGATGTCAAGAAATGATGAAAAAGCGGCATGAAATGCATTATTTTTCTTTACTATCACCAACAATCCTAATATCCACTCGATATTATTCTCCACTTACCGCCTTCAGTTCGAGCAAGATACCAGCCATAACCTGTTTCCTCATCATCTACATCAAAGCCGGTATTTTCCACATCTTTCTCTTTCTTTGACGTATGAAAATCACTTTTGAAATATATAACCTCAGTAAAATCATCTGTCCAGCCATCTCTTTTGGCTAATTCATTTATCCATTTCAAAACACTATCTGAATTACTGGATTTATCACCTACATAATAGACTTTATGAAGCTCAAATCCTTTCATATTCCTAATCTTTCTTTTTATCACCTTAATGGCTTTATCCATATCTTTTTGTGTATAGATATCTGAAGTTCCATAGTCTATCTCTACTTTAGGCGTTGTTACTATCTTTGTTATTACAAAGCCTATTACTGCGGCAACACAAAGAACTACTATTATAGTTACTTTTTTCTTTTTTGATTTTTCTTTATCCATATTAACCTCCTTATCCAAACACGCCCCACATTATTCATGCCACATTATTCTTTACTATCCCCAACAATCCTGCCATCACTGATAGTAATAATCCTATCCGTCATCTTAGCAATCCCTTCATCATGGGTTACTATAATGACAGTCTTTCCAGACTTATTAATCTCCTTAAGAAGCTCTAACACCTCATGTCCTGTCTTCTGGTCGAGTGCCCCTGTCGGTTCATCAGCAAGTATGATATCTGCATTAGTCACTAACGCTCTTGCTATAGCCACTCTCTGCTGCTGTCCGCCGGACATCTTTCCAGGAAGCTTATTTCTTTCCGATAATATTCCAAGATGTTCCATCTGTTTTAATATAATTCTCTTTCTTTCCTTGCGTTTAACATTGGCTGCAAGAAGCGGAAGCTCTATATTCTCATATGCAGTATAATAATCCATCAGTGCAAAATGCTGGAACACATACCCAATCTTTTCCTTTCTAAGCTTATGAATCTGTGAACGGCTTGCCGCTGTAACCTCAGTATCATCAAGGAAATACTTTCCTGCTGTCGGTGTATCCATGCAGCCGATAATCTTAAGAAGCGTACTCTTTCCGCTTCCAGAAGCCCCCATAATTGCTACGAATTCGCCGTCCTCTATCTTAAGGCTTACATTATCAAGTGCCTTCGTATCATCAACTTTTTCATTGTATATCTTTGTAATATTCTCTAATCTTATCATTTAATAATCCCCCATTAATCATCACTTCCAAGAACCTCTACAGAATCATAATGCAGTATCTTTATAACCGGATATGTCATTGAAAGAATAATCGTCACCGCAATGGCTGCTATTGTCGTCAACAATGTTGTAAGATTAACGGTTATTATACCAGCCCCCGAAGTCACCACATTTATAATAACTGCACTTACTGCAAATATAATAAGAGCCGTTACGCTTAACGCCAGAATATTACATGCCATTGCACCGATTATTCTTAAATCACTCATTCCGTATATCTTCTTTACAGCAATCTCCCTGCTTCTCTGAATCAGCCAGAACTGCGACATCAGCAGACAGTTGAATATACAGAATACATATACCATCACATTTATCTTCATATTCTCGCCCTGAAGTGCCTTAACCACATCTGACTCACCCTTTGAGTTAAGCTTCTTGGCATTTATCTGTGATTTCGCGTCTACACTCCTTATATTACCGAATACCGCAGAATAAGAATTATCAAGACTCGTTATGTTGCTTGACAATTCAATCGTATAGCTGTCTTTTCTGCATATTTCTTTCAGGACATTCGTTCCAAGACAATCTATATTAAGAACCATCTTGTAATCATAATAATCTGATGTACTGCTTCCTATAACACCGCATATCTCATATTCTTCATTCTCTAAAGTCACATACATCTTTCCGTCCATTTCGTATGCGTCTTTATACTTATATCTTCCAACGGCAATAAGCCTTTTGCCGCTGTCACCCGGCTCGCTTCCCGGAAGCCGTCCGCTTACCATCTTATATGGAAGCTCCTCATTACTCTTAAGAATAACCTCGCATTTCGTATTCGCACTTATCTGTGCATATGAAAGTGACAGCTTTCCGCCAAGTATCATATTGCCGTCTTCCACTCCATTGCTTATATAATTAAACATATCCTGACTGTTTCCAACAGTAACATCTAACTGTATTCTGTTCTTATACATGGACTGCAGCCTGTCCGTTTCCTTTGCATATGCCTTATTATATATTGAAAGCACACCGAACACGGCATAGAACATAACGAGCTGGCTTATTATAAAAAATGCTGATATCAGCCTGTACCTGAATACACTCCGTAATAATGCTTTTATCTTTCCCATCAGCCTTCACTCCTTCCCGAAACCATATCCGCCAGTGAAGTCCTGCCAATCATTACCGCAGGTATCACACATGATATCACAAGAAGTATAAGTACTGATATTATCAGTATTACCGGCATATAATGCATATGTGCCACATATGCTCCCTCATACAGTCTTCCTGTTTCCTCTAATACCTTTTTCGGAAACAGTGTCTCAAATTCAGCCCTAAGCCGTACAATCCATGCCGCCACAGCCGCAAGAACCATGACAATTGCATTCTGCATGGCTATAAGCCATATAATATCCGCCTTACACATACCATTTGCAAGCATAATTCCATAATGTTTTCTTCTCATAAGACAATACACAATATTAGACGCTGCAATTGATACTGCTGCAAGAACCGTTATCATAATTGCTGCTATGAAAACAGTATCATCCACGATACTGGAATCTTCTTTTTCTTTATCAATCTCATCCTTATAGTTACTTATATTGACAGTTATACCCTCGTCATAACAGAACTTCTTAATCTTATCTGTCACTTCATCAAATGTGCCGGACTCACACTGAAAATATATTTCGTGTGCATACCCGCTATCGACACCTTCCAATTCTTTTCTCAGGCTTCCTGCTATCACAATCATAGAATCATCAAGCGTATAATTATCCCATTTACCATATGAACCTTTAAACAGTCTGTCTTCGTGTATCCAGCCCGCACCCTTTTTAAGGATACCGCCTATCTTAATCTGCCCAATATCATCATCTACATAACAGTTAATCATATCACCGGCATGATACTGCTTTCTGTAATTATATCCTGCGAATACAATCCGCTCATCTTCTCCAAGGTTCTCTAATATCTTCTTGTCCTCATCACTGAGCATAAGATTTCCTATTGCAGCTATATCCTTATCTATCATATTTACCTGTATAGATTCATCTTTCTCTTCAAAGAGAGTTTCACTAAGAATATATCCGCTCCGTACTACTTCCGGCAGGGTACTCATATATTCATGTACCTTATCTGATATGTCCTGTTTAATATTCCTGGTCACAAAATGAACATATCCCGCATCAGCCGTATTAACACCGAATTCTTTCTCTGTCTGTTTTATCGCATATCTGCTACCAATATATCCGGTAAACACCCTGTCTATCATAAAAAATGATACAAAACACATGCCAAATAAAAGCAGGGTCACAAACATCCTTCTTGAATATATCCTGAAAATCAGCCTTAGTTTATTATACCATCTCATATCTTTCCCCCTGTATACTGAGCTGTCTGCCTAATTATTAATCATCTGCTCCGCATGTTCCTTCTTCCATTCTGAATATACCTTCTCATTGTTTATCTTATACCCGCCTGCCGCACATGCCTTCAGATATACCTTTTCCCCTGCATCTGAAAATTTATATTCCATTATATAATTAATGTAATCTCCCTTTTTATTAAGTTCGGCATAATCAACATAATATACACCTGTTGCCGTTATATCCTTTGAACAAAGTAAATCGCAGCCCTTATACCCATTATCCGTAAGCGTATCCAGATATTTAAAATACTCCTTCGACCCAAATGTTTTCCCAAACTTCTTTTTAAAAAGTGACTTTGGAACTCCATATACTGATATAGTCATCTTAGGGATATCATCATAAAAATCTTCATACATTGCTACAGATATTGCTCCAACATCAAGACACACCATCGTATCAGATGTTGATTTTACATCTCCAGCTTTTTCTACTCTATATGTAAACACATACCCTGCTCTATCCGACAGATACCAGTTGGGAATTGTATCATTCGAATTATAGTAAGGTAATGCAAAATCAGGTACAATACAGGCTTCTACATATGGTGCTCCACAATCACTGCTTGTCTGCTTATTATATAATGCGCCATCCGGTGTATTACCTGCTTCAAGGTCAATCCATCTTTTTGTCGATGATTTTATATGAAGTTCTTCCAGATAAGAAATACCTTGTTGCTTATTTTCTATATATGGGATATACAGAATAGTATCCTTATCACCATTGTTACTCTTAATTCTGTAGAATCCATTAATTATTGTATAACCTTCATCTGTTGTTGTAGTTTCATACTCCTGAACAATATAATCAGGGTCAATAAGTGTCTCGTCTGCTGCATTATCTTTCTTACCACATGCTGACAGTGAGAGTATCATAATTCCCGATAATACTGCCAGCACTGTTTTCTTACATATTCTGTTCATAGACTTCCACCTCAAAAGCACAGATGCACATATTAGAATGTGCATCTGTATCTTTATACCATTAACTAATTAGAACTCATCCTACAATAATCTCCAACCTGCTCCCTTGAGTTCTGAACCCAATGCTCTGTATCAAAACAATCTATATCCCCCTCATAAGATGTTGTCCGTTCAGCTCCGCAACCTTTTCCTATTGCATCTCTATATGTATCCCATTCAGAGCCGTCATTATAAGTGATTATAAGATGTAAGTGTGAATATATAAATTCATTAGTATTAGCTATTGTTTTCGCAACACATCTTTTCTCACCATTAGCTCTGTAAACAGTAAGCTCTGTATCCATATAATCATGATACTCAATTGCTGCCATTACTGGTATACTAGCCATAACAGCAAACATTGCTGTCAAAACTAATACTCTTCTTACTTTGGTTGAAAGTTTACGCATAATTTTTCCTCCATTAATCTTAACATATCGATACATCTAATATCAATGACTTTAGTTACTCTGTGCCTGCGTTATGCACAACTACTTTGTTTCTTTCTTCTTTAACACATCAGGCTCTTTAGGCTGATATGTTGAAAAGAACGAAGCTGAATTAACAGAAGCCTTAGCTGTTTTCTTAGCTGCCTCTGCCATTCCCTTAAGTATCTTTTTCATGAAACCTTCCCTCCTTTCTCATTCCTAATAATAGGAGCAGTCCTATTATCAGGAGCATTATATTAATATATGAGCTGATACTGCATAGGATATGGTATTCCCCATCGCTTATGACTACGCCCATAATATTTAATCCAAATGATATTAATAATGACGCTATTCCTAATATGAAACTTATAATCATATAATCATGTTTTTGTTTCATAGTAAGCTTCTTGTTATGATGTTCCAGCGGTGCATTAAGTACAATTATCAGATAGCCAGCTAATGCAACAAGCCATATTGCTATATCACCTTTTATGAATGTCTGCGCCTTTAGCAAAACCATCGATATAATAAAAGCCATGCAATAACATACATTACACCCCACATGTGTATCTGCATGATATCCGCCCGTATACAATCTGATTACAACCATCATTATGTTGTATACAACTGCATACCATATATTGCCTGTTATCAATCCAATGATAAGCACCAGTGCTACGCTTATAATCCCTGATATTATCAACTCCATACCATATGCACACACTTCTTTTTCTTCTTCTGTAATCACATCTTTAGATACAAAAAAATCAGCTATAACCAATGCAACTGAATGAATCATTTACATAATTCCTTTCATTTTCATACATTGATTATAGCTGATTTAATTTTTCTTAAAAGTAGTTTGGCATATTCGGTAATATATGGCACATTCTGCACATTTTTATTTTCCAAAAAACTATTGACAAATCTTTTTTAATCTGCATCTGCACATGAGATAATTATCTCCATGCTGTTCATAGTTGATAGTTCCATTATATTTATCAATAATATCCCTGATATTCATAATTCCAAATCCATGCATACCCTTATCTTTCTTGGTTGTATTCATGTCTGGATTATTCTTTAATACATTGCCTAATGTTGTATTGCCTATATATATACACAGATTCCCATTATCTTCTGATATCTGCAGCTTTATTGTAGGATTATTGCTCTGTGCTGCCGCCTCAATAGCATTATCGCACAGATTCTCAAGAAGTATATACAGGTCCATATCATCAATACCCGTAATATCTCCCAACACATAACACCCCATGTCAATTCCACAATCACAACACTGATTAATCTTTCTGTTTAACAGATAATTAAGTACGATATTATTACTTATAATCTCTGTAAGATTAACATTCTTCTGTCCTGTACTGTATTTATCAAGCATTTCTGTTGCTTTGGCATACTGTTCATCATTGATAAGTTCTCTGATAAGTACTAAGACATTCTTAATATCATGTCTTTGCTTACTGTTCTGCTTCTGCATATCAAGTATTGATTCTATATCCTTTTCCTTCTGCTGATACGCACTAAGCATAATCTGCTGCCGCATTTTCTGTTCATATAACTTCTGTTCCATAATAAGAAGGAATATACTTATAACATTAATTATTATAATTCCAGCCATGGCTATAAATGTATATATTACATTCATTTCATAGCTCTTATCTGAGCGATATACCAT
>ERZ1026846.1329-NODE-1329-length-16076-cov-32.335310_pt1 | contig 16076 bp, 18 predicted proteins | sample MGYA00380153_ERZ1026846 | MGnify/ENA primary metagenome ERZ1026846 (study PRJEB33269, sample SAMEA4719789) | human gut metagenome | biome: human-associated habitat; feature: organic feature; material: feces | place: Cameroon | collected 2013-10 ... | reverse complement strand
TACCACAGGGAATGCTGGCAACCATATTAGATCGTGTTGAATATTTAAAAGATACTTTACAGGAGCTGGTCAAAGGAGATGCCAATGAGGATGATGTTTAGGATCAGGCTTTTCATCTGGTCCGTATGGATGCGGATGCCAAAGCCATGGTTAAAGAGAAAATACCAGAAAGAGATCGAGCGGATGCAGCAGGCGGTGAAGAGATGAAAAAGAAAAAGAACAAGATTAATTACAATTTCACAAAAGAAACCTGTTACCGGATCGCAGAGAGGGACGGTAACAAATGTATTTTCTGTAAGCTTGGTTACCACATGGATAAATGCAGATCAGAAATGCTCTTAGGGATACCGGACATCATGCATTACATAAATAAGAGCCAGGGCGGTCTCGGAGTAGAGAAAAACGGCGTACTCGGATGCAGGTTTCACCACGGACTGCTGGATAATGGCAACCTCGGACTCCGGCCGGAGATGTTAGAAATCATGAAAGAACACCTTATGCAGCAGTATCCGGACTGGAATGAGGACGAGCTTGTTTATAAAAAATGGAATTTTCCAACTTTTGATTAATATATCACAGTAACCAGTTGATTTAGGAGCTTCCGGAAACATACCTGCTGTTTCCGGAGGAAAGGAGAAATATGAAAAGCATTAAGAGATATAAGCGCAGGCTTGCAGCAGCACAGGAAGATATTAAAAAATTACTCAGCGGAGAATATGGCATTGCATGCGAATTTTGTATGCATGAGGCAGATATGAGCACTCCGTGTACGAAAGGAGATAAGGAGTGGTGTAGACAACATGCGTGTTGGAAAGGTGGCAGCAGGATTGTAGAAACTTTTGATGTGAGCTATTTCCATAATGGAAACAACTCAGATGTTTAAAAATTTAATGAATTGATGGAGGTGCGAGGATGACAGAGAAAGAGGCAATTGAAAAATGCAATTTTTTGAATGATGCTTTAAATTTTCAGAGAGTAGAGTCTGACGAATGCAGCTGTGCTTTACAAATGGCAATTGCAGCACTTGAAGAAATACAGAAGTATCACGCAATCGGAACAGTGGAAGAATGCCGTTGCGCAATGAATAAGCAGTTAAATTAGAATTTAGGAGAAGATTGTATATGGAAAAAGAAAAAATAAAATGGCTGGAATGGAGTGGAAATGTTGAAGAATGGGGCAAGATAGAATGCCCGATGCTAGGAAATGAATGGGTAATGACGTATTACCCAAAAGGTACGCCTTGCTATTATTCTTACACTGCTCCTTTTATTGATGAAAGCGGAGACGTATGCTATTACAGATTTGACCATGACGAAGGATGCTGGGAGGAAGATGTTATTTATACCATATGTCAAAGTGAAGAGTATCAAGAGAGCATGATTTTTAAGATGTAAACTGAACTTTAACTAATAAAAACCAAGGGAGGAAAAACCAAAATGAAAGAAACATTAAAAAAAGACATTGCAGAACTGAAAAGACGCTTCAAACCGGAATTATGTACAATAGACCGCATAGCAGGTGCATATGTGGATGCAGGAAAGAACAAGATAGCAACCTTCAATGAAAACTTTATGAATCTGGACGACACAGAGCTGCACAAGTATCTTGACATCATTAAAAGCATTTACTCAAAAAACATTGGAGAAAACATTTTAACATTAGAATTTAATCCAGCAGATAATGGGCAGCAGGATTTTTTACAACGTATCGTATTTTCACACATGAAGGATGAAGAACTGGTAGAAGAATGGATTGACAGTATTATTTACGAATATGACTATGTAGGAAACTATCTGATCTTATTATTCCATGATGTATATGATGTCATGACAAGAACATCAGATAATGCAGAATTAGATGAATCTGAAGAAGTGTACGAATACATCCAATGTATCATCTGCCCGGTATCTCTCGAAAGAGGCGGTTTGGAATACAATGAGCAGGAAAACCGTATTGCACCGATCGTCCGCGACTGGATCGTAGGAAAACCGGACATAGCCTTTATTTATCCGGCATTTGAAGACAGAAGTGCAAACCGGGATCATGTCACATTTTACACGAAAGATACGTTGTATCCACACAGAGAGTTCATGACGGAAGTATTAGGATGTCTGGAAGAAAATACATATACACAGGTTTTAGACTGGCTGGATGGCGTGATAGATACTCTTTCAGACAGCACAGAAAAGAAAGAAAAAACCTTGCAGGCGATCAGCGCAGTTGTAAACAACAAGGACATTGCAGTACTCGGACAGGAAACGATCATGACAAAAGAGATGCTAAGCGAGATATTGCAGCAGTCGGGCATATTAGAGAACGAAAACAGACACATTGTAAACAGTTTTGAAAGGAGGTTCAAAGGCAGATACCCGACATTACAGGCGTTTTTAGACAAAAAACGTCTCGAACAGTATTTTGCAGTGCAGAAAAAACAGAAGATAAAAACATTATTAGCGAGGGCATCACGTGAACTGCTCGCACACGGACCATCAGAGACGGCGGACGAGATCGAGAGAGTTATTGAAAACATGAGATAAGAAGGAGAGATAAAACAATGGAAAATAAGATTATTGCAGTGGATTTTGACGGAACATTATGTGAGAACAGATACCCAGAAATTGGAAAACCTAACGAGAAAGTTATTAATTATTTGATTAAGAGACAGAAAGAAGGAGACAAACTGATACTTTGGACGTGTCGATGCGGTTATCTGTTGAGGGCAGCAGTTGACTGGTGTAAAGATCATGGTATTACATTTGATGCCATAAACAATAACCTGCGTGGCACTATTGAATGGGCGCATGGTTCTGATAGCCGAAAAGTTTATGCAGATGAATATATCGATGATAAAAATGTTCCAGTAGACGCTTGCAGAGAAAAAACAGACATGGAGTTATGGGCTGAAAAAGAAATTTTACTAGCAAGCAAATATAAGTGTGAATGTGAAGATGAACATGGCTATATTGTAGAACGTGGTTATGAAGGTATGACTGAATATTTAGAAACCGCTATGAAAATGTTTAGAAATATTCCTGAAGGATATGAACCATTAGATGGTGGTATGGAACTAACAAGAGACATTTTGAATCAACTTATGAATGGAAAACCACTTACGCCTATCGAAGATACGAAAGATGTATGGGTGAGTGTTGATATCAAGAATGGTAGTAAGATTTTTCAATGCAGGCGAATGAAATCCTTATTTAAGGAGATAAAGGAAGATGGCAGTGTAATATACAATGATGAGACACGTTATCATGCAATTTGGATTAACCACGAATATCTTGGATGGTTTCATGAGAAAGTAGTTGATAAGGTTATGAATGAGCTGTATCCAATCACTATGCCGTATATGCCATCTAACATAGGATATAGAGTTTATGTAGAAATTTTTAAATCAGATTACAAGAGTGAAAGCATTGATACTATAGGTATAATTTATGCTATTACACCTGATAACAAAAGAAAAAGTATTAATAGATATTTTTCAATAAAAAAAAGAAGGTATATTGAGATTTCACAAAAAGAATATGTCAGTAGAAAAAGAAATCATGAATATTTAGAACGAGAGCTGGACAGAACAAAGAAAGGTAATGAGAATGTATGACAAAACAGCGGAACAACTTACAAAATGCCCTTTTTATAGCAGATCCCAGAAATTATCCATAACATGCGAGGGTATAGTGAAAGGAACGAGAACAGCTATTAAATTCAATAGCGAGAAGGAAAAAAGAGAATTTCAAAAAAATAACTGCTATAAATATCACAATAACTGTGAAATAAAAAAAATATTAGAACAAAAGTATGAGAAAGGCTGATGGTGCGAACCATTGGCTTTTTTCTTTTGAGGGGGCACTAAAATTTATGCATGGATAAAATGGTATGCAAAGGGCGGTGATGGAGTGGCAGAAAAACACATTGAAGCTGAAAAAGACTATATAAACGGCATGAAATACAAGGACATAGCGGATAAATATGGCGTTTCGGAAGCCACTGTGAAGTCCTGGAAAACAAGATATGGCTGGATTCGGGAAAAGAAAAAAGTAGCGCATACAAAAAATAAAAAAAGTATGCATACAAAAAAAGTAAAAAAAGATATCCCAAAAGGTGGAGCAAATACCGTCACAAAAGGAGAACTAAGAGTAGTCTGTGAAAATGAAGAATTGAACGAGAAACAGAAACAATTCTGTGTGTTTTTTGTGAAAAAGCATAATGCCACAAAAGCATATATGCAGGCATATGGTGTTGACTACATGACAGCGGCAGCAGCATCAAGCAGATTGTTAAAAAATGTTAAGATACGAGCCTTTATCGAAATGCTAAAGAATGAAAAGCTGAACCAGATGTATTTTTCGGCAGATGATCTGGTACAGAGATACATGGATATTGCATTTGCGGACATAGGAGATGTGGCAACATTTACAGAGCGAGGAATTGAACTTCGAGCAAATTTTGATCCTACGACGGTAAAAAGCATTAAAGATACAAAATATGGATACTCAATACAGATGCTTGATCCATTCAAGGCAATGGAATGGCTTGATAAATACTTTGAAGCCAGTCCGGAGAACGTGCGTAAGCGTGAATACGACATGCTAAAAATGCAGAGATTGCAGCAGGAAATGGACGAGAATAGGAGAAAAACGGAACAGAGTGAGAACGAGGAAGCTAATACAGGCGTTATTTTCGTGGCACCGGTCATAGAAGAGGAGCAAGAGGATGAATGTGATATGGAAACCACAGCCAAAACAGATTGAATTTATGCAGAGACCGGAATATGAGGCACTTTATGGCGGTGCGGCCGGTGGTGGAAAGACAGATGCATTGTTAGCAGAAGCTTTGAGACAGGTGCATGTGCCAAATTATAGGGCAATCCTATTTCGTGACACCACAAAACAGCTGGAAGGAATGATTTCGCGGTCTTTAGAACTGTATCCGAGAGCATTTCCAAAGGCAAAGTATAACGCAAATGAAATGAGATGGAAATTTCCAAGTGGAGCGACTGTTTTTTTCGGATATATGCAGTATGAGCAGGACAAGTTGAATTATCAGGGAAAAGCGTATGATTTTATCGGTTTTGATGAAGTGACACATTTCAGCTATGGACAATATACATACATGATATCCCGTAACAGACCAATGGGACCGGGAACAAGAGTATATATCAGAGCGACTGCAAACCCGGATGGGAAAGGGATGCAGTGGGTAAAAGATAGGTTTATCACACCGGCACCGCCGAAAACACCGATAAAATCAGATTATGAGATTGAGACACCGGAAGGAAAAAAGATAACGATCAGGCGCAAGAGGATATTTATACCATCATCGGTATTTGACAATCAGGAGTTACTGAATAATGATCCGGCATATCTCGCAAGTCTGGCATCACTGCCGGAAGCACAGAGAAATGCATACCTGTATGGAAACTGGGACAGCTTCAAAGGGCAGGTATTCCGAGAATGGAAAGATGATCCGGCACATTATGAGGACAGGAAGTGGACACACGTGATCAAACCATTCCGTATACCGGAACACTGGAAGGTATACAGAGGATATGATTTCGGCTATTCGAAACCATTTTCTGTTGGATGGTATGCAGTAGACGAACACGGAAAGATTTACAGGATAAAGGAATATTACGGATGCACAGGAGAACCGAACACAGGATTAATGCTTGATCCGGTGGAACAGGCACGTGGAATCCGTGAAGCAGAAGAAAATGATCCATTTTTAAGCAAAAAGAGAAAAGAGATCATTGGAATAGCAGATCCGGCAATCTTTGATGAATCAAGAGGAGAATCCATAGCAGCAATGCAGGCAAGACATCCACTCTATGTTTACTGGTCGCCGGGAGATCACACAAGGATACCGGGAAAAATGCAGTTTCACTATAGGTTTGCATTTGATGAAGAGGGCGACTGTATGTTCCAGGTATTTAATACCTGTACAAATTTCATCAGGACAATTCCAAACCTGATATACAGCGATTCACACCCGGAAGATATAGATACGGAACTTGAAGATCATATATATGATGAGTGCAGATATGTGTTGATGGAGAACCCGATCACTCCAAGAGCAAATGCAGCACAGAAGATAGATATAAATGATCCGTTGAATCAGAGAACAGAACCAACAAAACCATATAGATTTTATAGTATTTAGGAGGCAGAAATGGCAAACAGTAAGAGAACAAAAACAAAAGTTGCACCGGTACAACAGCAGGGAATCACACCACAGAACATGACAATGATACAGCAGATGCAGGATATGCAGGCAGCAGAAAACCAGCAGAAGATTCTCACACAGGAAGCGGATAATAAACAGCATGATCCGGACAGTGAACAGACACCAGATCCACAGATGATCGTGATCACGGACAAAGATGTAAAAAAGGCGATGGGAATCTTGCAGAAATACAAGGAATGCAAAGCAAATCTGGAAAGAAGGATTGTTGAAAATGAAGAATGGTTCAAGATGCAGCACTGGCCAATGATACAGAAGAAAGAACAAAAAAAGGATGATATCAGACCTGCTTCTGCATGGCTTTTTAACTCGATCATTAATAAACATGCGGATATCATGGATAATTTCCCGGAAGCACTAATTTTGCCAAGAGAGCGGAGCGATGAAGCAACTGCAAAAACATTATCGTCTGTGATCCCGGTCATATTGCAGCAGAATGACTATGAGCAGGTATATAGTGATATCGGCTGGTACAAGCTCAAAGCAGGAAGCTCTGCGCAGAGTATCTGTTGGGATAATACAAAACTGAACGGGCTGGGAGATATCAGTATCAAGAAATGTGACATCATTAATCTGTTCTGGCAGTCAGGAATCACAGACATACAGGATTCTGCAAATGTTTTTTATGTGACGTTAGTAGACAATGACGAGCTGAAGAAAAACTATCCAAACCTGAAGAGCCTTGGAAACTACCCGGAATTGGATGTGAATAAATATATATATGATGATCAGGTGGATACGACAGAAAAGTCAGCAGTTGTCGACTGGTATTATAAACAGCATGTGAGTGGATATGACAAGGACGGCATACCGCAGACAAAAACAATTCTGCAATACTGCAAGTTCTGCAATGGACAGGTACTTTTTGCATCAGAGAATGATCCACAGATGCGTGAAGAAGGATTTTATAGGCATGGGATGTATCCGTTTGTTATTGACACGATGTATCCGGAGGAAGGGATGTTATGCGGATTCTCTGATATTGATGTCATGAAGGACTGTCAGGCATATATAGACAAAATGCAGCAAGCTATTCTTGATAATGCATTGTCTAATTCAAGAAATAGGGCAATCTTTAATGACGCAGCAGGGATCAATGAGAAAGAGTTTAGCGATCCGTCATGTACGTTGGTACATGCGAATGGAAATCTTGGAGAAAATGCATACCGTCCATTAGAGGGAAAACCACTGAATGGTATCTATGTGACAGTGCTGAATAATAAAATACAGGAATTAAAAGACACATCCGGAAATACTGCATCATCACAGGGGCAGGCATCCTCTGTCACCAGTGCATCCGGTATTGCATCATTGCAGGAAGCGGCAGGAAAACTTGCAAGGGATTCCAATAAGAGCGCATACCGGGCGTTTGCACATGTTGTCCAGATGGTGATCGAGCTTATTCGACAGTTCTATACCGAAGAAAGATGTTTCAGAATCACAGGGGATGACGGAGAACAGGATTTTGTGAGTTTTGATAATTCCGGTCTTTTACCAAGAGAACAGGGACAGGCGTTTGAAATAGATCTCGGAAACAGATTACCAATTTTCGACACAGAGATCCGACCAGCAAAAAAGAGTGCTTACAGTAAGGAATCGCAAAACCAGATGGCGTTGAATTTCTATGCAGCAGGATTTTTCGCACCTGCAAATGCAGATGCAGCTATCGCATGTCTGAATATGATGGAATTTGATGGAAAAGAGAAAACACTTGCACAGATCAAACAGAATCAGACACTGTTTGCACAGGTAATGCAGTTGCAGCAGATGGTGCAGCAGCTGACCGCAGTGGTGGATGCACAGAACGGAACAAATCTTTCAGGACAGACACCAGATGTAGCGAGTACAGCGGCAATGAGTGGAACTGATACAAAAGGTGGAACAACAACACAGAGCAGGGGATCATTGACAACACAGGCGGCTAGTGCTGCACGTAATGCAACCTCGCCAAGATAGGAGCAGAAAATGACAAACATCACGGTAGAAAAAAATGGAGACAGACACATTTTACATATTGAGGGACATGCAGGATACGGCACATACGGTAATGATATCGTGTGTGCCGCGGTATCGATACTTGGATATACGTGGATCAATGAGCTGCTTATCTTGGAAGAAAGAAAACAGGTAAAGAATGTGGTGTATGAGGAAGATAACGGAAAACTTTTTGTAGAATTTTCCGGTGGAGATAATGCCGTAAACACGGCATACGAGACGATTTTAACAGGTTTTGAAGCTTTACAGCAAAATTATTCTGAAAATATTTCCCTAAAAAGGGGGGCATAGGTTTTTTAGGATAAATTATAGTGAACACAACGAGGAATGATCCTCTGACACGTCGGAAAGGAACGATAGAAATGAAAAAATTATTATTAAACCTTCAGACATTTAATGATGGAGCAAGCGCTGGCACATCAGCAGGAGAAGGTACCGCAGCAGAAAGCACACCGGGAGTCGCTGCCCCACAGGTAAAAGGTCGTAAAAGTAATAATATGCAGAACGTAGTATACGGAAAGCAGGATGCGAGTGACGACTACTCAGCACAATCGAAACTGCCAGGCGCAGAAAAGACAGTAACTACAAAAGAAACCGAGGAGAAATCCGTACAGTTCGAAAATATGATCAAAGGCGACTACAAGGATGAATTTGATAGCCGTGTACAGAAGATCGTACAGGGACGTATCGGAGATACCAAGGCATTACAGGATCAGAATGCAAAAATGCAGCCGATCATTGATATGATGTCCAGAAAGTATGGCGTAGATGCAAGCAATATTGATGCACTTACAAAGGCTATCCAGGAGGATGACTCTATTTTCCAAGATGAAGCTGCAAAAAAAGGAATGTCAGTGGAACAGTACAAAGAGTACCGGAAGATGGAATCAGAAAACGAACATCTGAGATTGGCATTGCAGCAGCAGGAAGCCAGACAGAAAGGCGAAAAAACATATCAGGACTGGATGCAGCAGGGCGAAGAGTTAAAGGAAAAATACGGGCTTTCTAATTTCTCTTTTGAAGAGGAACTTCAGAACCCGGATTTCTGCAATATGCTCCAGAATGGTGTTTCAGTGGAAGCAGCATATAAAGCAATGCATTTTGATGAGATGTTAGGTGGTGCTATGGCGGCTACGGCAAAGAATGTCAGTAGTCAGGTTGCCAAGAATATTCAGGCAAGGGCATCACGTCCGGTAGAAGGAGCTGTCAATTCCCAGCCAGGCACAATTGTAAAAGCAAATGTATCTCAGCTTTCCAAAGCGGATCGTGCTGAGATTGCGAGAAGAGTTGCGGAAGGGGAAACTATCAAGTGGTAGACTCCGTCCGTAATATACGGAGGGAAACTATGAAAGCAAAAGAAGCAAGATTTTTATTATTAAGATTACAGTTATTTGCAGAACCAAACACACAGACAACCGGATCAGATGGAATGTCTGTGGAAATGAAAACATATTACAGTGATTATCTGATCGATATTGCCGGTCCTGAGCTTGTACATGACCAGTTCGCAGATACTTATGATATTCCGAAAAATGGCGGTAAAACAATCGAGTTCAGAAAGTATGACAACTTAAAACCTGCACTTACTCCATTGACAGAAGGTGTCACACCAAACGGAAACAAGCTGAACGTGACAAAGATCATAGCAACGGTAGACCAGTACGGCGATTATATTACTTTATCGGATATGCTCACAATTACAGCTATTGATAATAACGTAATTCAGGCTACAAAGAAGCTTGGTTCACAGGCAGGACTTACGTTAGACTGCATCACAAGAGATGTTCTCTGTGGTGGTACAGCAGTATTCTACATGAATGGAAAGACTTCAAGAGCACAGCTGACGAAAGCGGATAAACTTGACAGAAATATTTTCTTCAAGGTTGCAGCATATCTGAAAAAGATGCACGCACCAAAGATTGATGGAAGCTATGTTGCAATCATCCATCCGTCATGCTCGGCTGACATCATGATGTCTGAGGGATGGATTGACATTACAAAATATAAGAATCCGGAACAGATCTATGAAGGCGAGATTGGAAAGATTGCAGGAATCCGTTTCGTGGAATCTTCCAATGCAAAGGTATGGAAAGGAACTGAGGACGGATGCGCAGATGGACTGGCAGTCTATTCCACTGTTGTAATCGGTGGCGGTGCGTACGGAACTACAAAGGTTACCGGAGGCGGTTTGCAGACAATCATCAAACAGTTAGGTGCTGGAGAAGATCCATTGAATCAGAGGGCAACCGTAGGCTGGAAAGCCACAAAGGTATCAGAACGACTTGTTGAGCAGTATATGGTTCGTATTGAATCATGTTCGGACGAGTCTGAGAATGAGGAGGCAAACTAATGGCTAAAACAGGAGAAAACACACAGCAGATCACAGAAGAAGAATTGAAAACAGTTCTTGAAAATGCAGAAGCTGAGAAGAAAGCTGCTGTTGAAGCAGCATTAAAGCAGGCAGAGGAAGAAAAGGAAGCAGCGGTCAAAGCAGCTTTAGAGGAGTATAAGGCGAAAGCTAATACGAGAGCAAACGAGAAAATTGCAGAAAAAGAAGTCAAAATGATTCCTATTAAGATTGAAAAGAATAAGAATGAAAGAGACGATGTCTTTGTGTCTGTAAATGGAAAAAACTTCCAGATCAAGAGAGGCGAGAAAGTGGAAGTGCCAGAATATGTTGTAGAGGTACTTGAAAACATGAAACGAATGGATGAACTTGCCATTGAGAGAATGGAAGAAGCAACCAAAAGATTTGCCTAGAACGGAAAGGGGGATGCGGAATTGTTCCGTGTCCCCCTTTTTTAAGGAGTGAGAAGCTATGACATTGAATGAGATTATAACTATGGTCGGGGAATTAAAACCAAATCAGTTTGAAGATAACGTGCTGATCGGATGGCTCAATGCGGTAGAAGGAAAGCTTATAACAGAGGTTTTCAGCATGAGAGAGGAAGATGAGCGTATCGCAGCACTTAATTATAAGAAATACGATGAAAAAACGGATATGGACACAGAACTGCTTGTGCCGGATCCGTACACAGATCTGTATAAGTATTATCTGTTCAGCATGATTGATTTTACCAATGAGGAAATGGATCGATACACAAACTCTATGCTGATGTTCAATACGAGCTGGCAAGAATTTGTCAATTACTGGTACAGGACACATGATACGATTTTAACACAGCGTTTTCAGGTATAGGGGGTATGTTATGCAGCTGCCACAGTTAAACGTGAAAAATTCCAGCATTAACATCCTGAATACATTTATGGGATATAACCATAACAGCAGGATCGCTGATGGTGAATTTTACGATATGAAAAATCTTACGACAGACTATTTCCCAATGATGGCGGTAAGACCAAAGAGAGCGATTATAGAGCAGTTAGCCAATCCGATGGGAATGTTTGGATGCGATAAGGTAGTTTTCGTGGATGATAATAAACTTTATTACGATCAGGGGTATGTATGTGAGCTGAAAAAGGAATGTGCAGGAAAAGAGCGTAGATTTGCAATGATAGGAGCGTATTTATGCGTGTTTCCTGACAAACTGATCTATAACACATATGACCAGACAGTGGACTATATGGAGAATGAAGTCACTACAACGACAGCACCGACATTTTCTTTGTGCAAACTGGATGGGACAGTATTTGATGAAACGAATACTTATACCGGGAATACAGCACCTGATACAGAAAAGTATAAGTACTGGATTGATACATCGCAGGACACGGTTGTGATCAAGATGTGGAGCAGCAATACCAGCGAGTGGACATCAGTAGCCACTACATACGTGAAAGTATCCTCACCGGGAATCGGGAAAGGATTCAAACAGTATGATGCGGTAACTTTCAGTGGAGTAGATAAAACATCTGCAATTTACAATGATTACAATTTCAATCAGTCCAATATATTGTACAGTTGTGATGATGACAATGTTGTGATCGTTGGATTTATAAACAAGGTATTCACAAATAGCGGCAATATCACATTGAAGCGTGAAGTACCGGATATGGACTTTGTAGCAGAGATGGATAACCGTGTATGGGGATGCTCATCGGAGAAGCATGAGATATATGCGTGTAAGCAGGGTGATCCAAAAAACTGGAATTGTTTTATGGGTAATTCAGCAGATTCGTATGCGGCAACTATCGGTACAGATGGTGATTTTACCGGATGTATCAATTATATGGGAACCATATATTTCTTCAAAGATGCAGGAGTGCATTATTTATTCGGATCAAAACCATCTGATTTCCAGATCAACTGGAAGACCTTAAGGGGTGTACAGAAAGGCTCTGAAAAGAGCCTGGTAGTGCTGAATGAGTACCTTTATTACAAAAGCCGTGATGGAATCTGTGCGTTTGATGGAAGCTCACCGGAAAGTATCTCTGATGCATTTGGAAAAGAGATCTATTATGACGCCACCGGCGGAGCTTTCCGGGATAAATATTATGTGTGTATGCGCAATACTGAATATGAATACAGCATGTTTGTGTATGACAGCAAGAAAAGCATATGGATGAAGGAAGATAACACAAATGCAAAGGGCTTTGCCAGAACAGATGGTGCATTGTATCTGATCAACGAAGACAACGTTCTGCAGGTGATCAACTATGAAAAAATCTATACAAAATTGTTTCCGATGATAACCGGAGTACATGAAAAATACTGGTATCCGGGGGAAGATATCTATCCGGGAAACATCATGGAAGGAAAACTGGAGAATACCATCGAATGGAGTGCAGAAACCGGATTGATCGGTCTGGAATCTCCATATGCAAAGTATATCAAAAATTTTAAGATCAGATTGTATATTGATACACATGCATTTTTAAAGGTGGAAGTGTCATATGACAGCTCGGGTGCATGGGAAGAGCTGATGAAGTATTACAGCACAAGACCTAGAAGCTTGGAACTTCCGCTTAAGGTACGGAGATGTGACCATATGCAGTTACGGTTGTCGGGAAAAGGTGATGTGAGGATATACAGTATTGCAAAAGAGTATGAGGAAGGGAGCGGTAAACAGTGAGTACAAGATTTGGTTATCCCAATATTAAGGTGGGAAAGTTATCAAATGAGCAGAATATACAGAATACGAAGGCATTTTTATATGCGTTCAGCGAAAGCACAAGCCAGTATATAGAGAATCTGGAAAACAAAGTAAACACATTGGAAGGCATTATTGAAAACATGGCCAAGAGCAAGGAGGTATAGTATGCCTATAACTGATATCAGTAGTATTTTTTCACAGAACACAACAGCAGCAAAAAAGAAATTAGAGGAAATTGAAGCCAATAGACCGGGACCATACGAGAGTAATTGGAGTGGCACAATCAACAGCCTGATGAACAAGATCGTGAACCAGAAGGACTTTTCCTATGATTTTAACGCAGATCCATTGTACCAGCAGTATAAGGATCAGTATACACAGCTTGGAAAACAGGCGGCACTTGATACACAGGCAAATGCAGCGGCATTGACCGGGGGATTCGGAAACAGCTATGCAGCCACAGCCGCAACACAGGCAAACCAGCAGTATCTCACGCAGTTAAATAATGTGATTCCACAGCTCTACAGCCTGGCAATGGACAAATATCAGATAGATACAGACAAGCTTTATAATCAGTTTTCTGCGGTTGGAAATCAGGAAGACAGAGAATATGGACAGTATCGGGATACAGTCACGGACTGGAAGGATGACAGGAGCTATTACTATAACAAATACAATGATTCCATTGGAAATGACCAGTTTATCGCAAACTATAACCAGAGTGAGGATCAGTTTAACCAGAATATGGCATACAATCGTGAAAGAGATGCAGTATCAGATTCACAGTGGCAGAAACAGTTTGATTATAGTCAGAGCAGAGACAATGTATCGGATTCGCAGTGGCAGCAGCAGTTTGATTATCAGAAATATAGAGATAATGTATCAGATTCACAGTGGGAAAAGCAGTATGCGTTGTCACTTGCTAAGTCAAAGAGTTCTGGAAGCGGTTCGTCCGGATCATCCGGAAGTAAATCAAGTGGTTCAAGCAAATCCGGAAGCGGAAAAGATTTGAGTGATATATTTAAGAGTGCTTACAGTCTAAAACATGCCGGAGAGGGAGCATATTCAGGTATGCTTGCATCAAATGTAAATAAGGGAGTCATTACGAAACAGGAAGCAAATGAGATTATTCGTCAGATTAAAGCTGGCAATACCACATATAAAAAATAGGAGCGGATCATGGCAAGAAAAAAGAAAATCACAGGTTCGGACCTGATGAATGATTATTATGAAGCGAAACAATATTATGCGAATCATCCGGGAGATGAAAAGGCAAGTGGATATATAACAGAATCCACAGGAAAAGTCACTGGTGACGATCTGATGAGAGATTATTATACATCAGCAGGAAATAGCAGTAAAGTTACCTACCGTGATAGAAATGCCGATCCTAATTATGCTGCACAAAAGGCATATAATGACAGAAAGTATGTTCTTGATAATCTGGAATATTTTAAGAACAAATCAAAAAGTGAAATGAATAGTATTGTGTCAAAATATCAGGGAAATAGTGATAATAAGAATAGCCTTGGAGTACATACCATTCAGAGCGGAATACAGGAAGGACAGAACCGTTATTTTACCGAGGACAGCAAGCTTCCAACAAGCAGCAGAATCATCCAGACAATGGATGACAGAGCGATTGAGGAAGCACTTAAGATTGCAAAAGAAAGAATGCAGAAGTCAGACGAAGAATATGCTGCATCGTTTGGAAGGAGTCCGGAGGCTGCGAGCAAGCACTTCGAGCAGGAGGAACAGATTGACTTATATCAGAATGAGTCTGACAGGCGGAAAGCGGAAAAAGAGCGGAATGCGTATAATAAAAAGCGTGAAGATGCCTTAAGTGCTCTGACAGATGAACAGAGACAGACATTGGAAGAATATGCAGAAGCAAAGAAAAATGTAGAGTCTAATATGGCATTTTCTGGCATGAACCAGAATTATGATACGAACATAGCAAAGAATAATGCAGAGAATATTTCTAGCATGGATCAGTCAAGAAAATTACTGGAGAAATCAGGTATAAAGAATGTAGATGTTCTTACACAGTATGTAAATGAGATTAACGATGAGAAGAAAACAATAGAAATGAATGAGGGAATACAGAAGGCTGTTAATGAGAATCCAATAGTAAATGGTATAGGAATGTCAGTAATAGATGTGGCAATGTCACCGGCAGCAGGACTGGCAGCGGTAGTAGAGACATTAAAAAGACCATATTATGCTGATCCAAGTGCACCGGTAAATACAAACTCGGACGCATATGCACTGACTAATTTTTCAAATGCGACAGAAAGTGCGGTCAGCGATAAGATTGATAATAAGTATGGACAGTTTGCGTATGGAGTAGGTATGAGTACGGCAAAATCCGCATATTCCGTAGCACTGGGAAGTGAGGTTGTTGGTGGTCTTGGATTGACAGGAAAAGCAGCGAAAACGGTTGGAAATATCGTAACTTTGCCGGAGTTTGGCGCATCTGCATATGCAACGACATTGCAGCAGGATCAGGCGAACGGAATCAGTACAGAAAATTCCATCAAGCACGCCACAGCTGCAGGTATTAATGAGATGCTGTTTGAGGTGGTATCTTTAGATCATGCATGGGATATTCTGCATAGAAGCGGAAAAACAGCGGCAAAAGAAGCAATCGTGAGCACACTGGCACAGGCAGGAATCGAAGGAACAGAGGAAGGATTTACAGATATTGCAAATGCAATTGCGGATAACATCATCAATGGTGACCAGTCAGAGTACAACCGGAATGTACAGAATTATGTTTCC
>ERZ1026846.1321-NODE-1321-length-16156-cov-9.673188_pt1 | contig 16156 bp, 15 predicted proteins | sample MGYA00380153_ERZ1026846 | MGnify/ENA primary metagenome ERZ1026846 (study PRJEB33269, sample SAMEA4719789) | human gut metagenome | biome: human-associated habitat; feature: organic feature; material: feces | place: Cameroon | collected 2013-10 ... | reverse complement strand
AAGTGGGGCGATACCTATCTTGCAGAGGTTCAATTGCACCAGCTTTAATTAGCTGATATCCTAAAGGCTCCTTTTGGAGCCTTTTTTATTGGAGAAAAACTATGGCTGATTATGGCGTTTTAATGGGCGCTCAATGCCCCGGATGCTTGGGTGACTCAAGCGTTTACAATATTGATGGAGCTTGCTTTGTCTCAGAAGAAGCAGAGAGCATTATTTGCGGGAAAATTGTAACCGTAAAAAGCATTTACGATGGGCAGTACAAAGAGATCTCAGATCGATTTACTGCGAAAACCCTTGCTTATGGCGTTGCAATGCGCTCACACATTGAAACATTTGTTGACGACGAAGGCTACATGGCTTACCGATCTGGCGATCCAATTAACGTTATCTCCAACGGTCGCGCGTGGGTTCTGTCTGAAAATATCAACTCACAACCAACTTTCGGCCAGCCAGTTAAAGTCGGCGCTGATGGGTTCGCGAATGCCGAAGGCTGGGAGGTTGCCGGGTGGATTTACACAGGCGGATGGCAGAAATGGAACAGTCTTTTTTATATGGTTGAGATCCAGATTAACCAGAGCGCGCCACACATCCACGCCGGGGAGCGGACGCTAGTTAATGGCGCTGTTTTGACCACAAACCTTAAAAGCCCGCAGGCACCAAATAAGTATGTTACTGTTACGGTTGAGGTTTCGCCACGAAGTGCGGATGATAAAACGGGGACTTGGCATGTTGATAATGATCAGTGCGAGATTCTACCGCTCAACGATACGCAAGCCCGACTGTCAACAAAGAACGAAGGCTCTAACGAGGTGCATGTTACCTGGGCCGCCAATGATGGCAGTGGGACTCAGGCAATGATTCCGTTTACCTTCCTTGCTGGCTCTCAGGCAGAGGAAGCGCTACCATAAAAACTTGTTGCACGTTTAGCAAAAAGTGCTTATCATGAGGCTGTTATTAACTAACAGCCCTTTTAACAGGAGTTTTAACTATGACTAAAAAATATGATTCTTTCGAGGCCGATGTTGTAGCCAATCACCTGATGGCGCGAGGCGAAAAAGCAGATGCAACCACCGCAGGCATTTGGACTGCACAGGAACTGCATAAAATCAAGTCTCAGGCTTACGAGAAAGATTATCCAGCAGGTTCCGCGCTGCGCGTTTTCCCTGTTACTAACGAGCTTTCCGACACCGATAAGACCTTTGAATATCAGACTTTCGATAAAGTTGGCCTGGCTCAGATTATCGCGGATTATACCGACGACCTGCCGACCGTTGACGCGCTGATGAGTTCCGAGTTCGGTAAAGTGTTCCGCCTGGGTAACGCATTCCTGATTTCCATTGACGAAATCAAAGCGGGTCAGCGCACTGGTAAATCCCTGTCAGCCCGCAAGGCAAACGCCGCACAGCTTGCGCATGATATGCTGGTTAACAAGCTGGTGTTTAAGGGTTCCGCACCGCACAAGATCAAGAGCGTTTTCGATCACCCGAACATCTCTAAGATCGTCTCTAAAAAGTGGATGGATGGCGAAACCAAAAAGCCAGAGGTAGCAAGCGACGAACTGGCCCAAGCTATCGAAAAAATCGAAACTCTGACCCTTGGTCAACACCGAGCGACTCACATTCTGATCCCGCCGTCTATGCGTAAGGTTCTGACCGTTCGCATGCCGGAAACCACCGAAAGCTATCTGGAATATTTCCAGAAGCAGAACGGCGGCATCACCATTGAGGCGATCGCGGAGCTTGAAGATTACGATGGCCGAGGTGGCAAAGCAGCGCTGGTATACGAGAAAGATCCGATGAACATGAGCATCGAGATCCCGGAAGCGTTTAACATGCTCCCGGCGCAGCCTAAAGACCTGCATTTCAAAGTGCCTTGCACCTCTAAATGCACTGGCCTTACCATTTACCGACCGCTGACCCTTGTGTTAATCACTGGTCTGTAATATTATTGGGGAATCCTTCGGGGTTCCCCTTTTTTATTGGAGATTTTAAATATGGCTAAAAAAGATACTGTAACCTTAATCAACACCGCCGTTTGCGTCATTTTCATTGACGAGGAAATGTTAAAGCCCGGCGATCAGATTGTTGTTGACCGTTCCAGCCTTGAGCGTTTCGAAAGCCTGATTGCTCGCGGAGAGCTTACAATTGATAATTTCAAAGAAAATCAGGAAGTTGTTAAGCGTGCGAATGCCAAGCGCAAAAAAGACCCCAGCGAGGGCAAGAGTCGTGCCGAGCTTGAGGATGGCGGCGAATTTTAATACCTGGGGCGCTTATGCGCCCCTTGTCACATCTGGAGACTGAAAAATGCTAAGAGATATTGATTACGTTTTGCTTGAGATCCAGCGGTTAGCGCCGCCAATGAAAGCCGTTGATGTTGAGGTGATTGTTGCGTGGGTTGATCTTGCATCCGAATTTGTAAGCCCTTCGCGTTTTGGTGATGCATATTACAAAGCGCTTGCGCTGTATACGCTTCACCTGATGGCGCTTGACGGAGCGATGAAGCAGGAAGGGGAGAGTGTGGAAAGTTATTCGCGGCGCGTTGCGTCATTCTCCCTGACTGGTGAATTTTCGCAGACGTTCGATCGCGTCTCCGCTGATAGCTCAGGCAAAACGATCAGGCAAACGCCTTGGGGAAAAATGTATGAGCTATTGCTCAAGAAAAAAGGCGGCGGCTTTGGCTTAATTAGCGGGTTGAGAAAAAGAGCCACTACCTGCATTCATAGGATTGAGCGATCAAGCATACAGGAGCTTATTGATGGGATAGCGCTTAACAGCGGTCGAATAAATTCGCTCGGTGAGTATTTGATCGGCAAAGAAGTTAAAAGGAGCGACCAATGAACTACGCAGAAATAAAGCGACTGGCGAGCGCCGGGATCGCATTTTTCAGCGACGGCGACGGCGAATTTAAATGCATCATCCAGGCTGGCGGCGTTGATATTGTGGGCGGGGTTGAGGTTGAGAAACCGGAAATAACAACCACGATTAAAGGGCTTGTGCGGTCGCCAAGGGTTCGCGAGGTTGACGGCGAAACAATCCGAGTAACGGATAAATTGGGCGTCTTTAACGGCGACGTTGAAATATTGAACGGCTACATGGTCGAGATTGACGGCGAGCGCTACGTTGTGACGGAAGCAAGACCAATCAGGCAAACGAGCACAACGGTAGCTTATCGCCCGATCTTACGGAGGGTTGCGGTTCATGGCTAACTATTCGATCCGAGAATTTCAGGGCAAGATTGACAAATGGATAGAGGCCGCTGGAGACGGCATTGTTGACTGCGTAGAGATTTTTGGCGGAAAGGTTCAGAAGGCGCTTGTTGAAGGCTCGCCAGTGGACACCGGGCGCTTTCGCGGTAACTGGCAGGTGACGGCAAACACGCCGCCACTTTACGCGCTGAATCAATACGACAGGGAAGGGGGCAAAACCATCGCGGAAGGCAAGCGGGCAATTCACGCTATCTTGCACGGAGGCGGCGCGGTTCGTTCAATCCATTTTTCTAACATGCTGATTTACGCTAACGCGCTTGAATACGGGCATTCTAAGCAAGCCCCGGCTGGCGTTGTTGGCATTGTCGCAATACGCTTGCGCTCATTCATGGCGGAGGCGATCAAGGAGTCGAGGGCGAAAAATGCATTATGATCTGATGGTCGCGGCGCGTAAGGCGCTCGCAGAGGAATACGAAAGCGAATACCCGATCGCATATGAAAACGTAGAGTTCAAGCCGCCGAGCAAGGGCGGTATGTGGCTTGCTTTCCACTACACCGAGGCTGAAACGGTTTACGCTTCGCTTGATAGAAAATGCCGCTATTACGTTGGCATGGTTCAGGTTAACGTGATCTTTGCGCCAGGCGTAGGCACGGACAAGGCCCGCAAGCTTGCGAAAGGGATTGCTGATTTTTTCGAAGATGGTAAAATGCTTGAGACTGGTTATATTAACCGGGGCGGTGAAGTTCGCCCGGTACAAAAGAGCGAAACGGGCTGGCTTGTTCCGGTTCGGTTCTATGTAAGAGCAGAAGAAAAGAGGAAATAAATATGCATCTTCCAAACGGTTCACAGGTTTTTGTTGAGAAAGAGCGCGGCTCCTCCGCTATCAGCGTGACCAAGATCACTAACGCAGCCGATCCTGTACTGACTTGCTCGGCATCTCATGGCTTGGTAAAAGGTGATTACGTGATCATCACTGGCTCGAATTGGGCCAAGCTGATTAACAAAGTTGGTCGAGTTAAAAGCGTATCAACATCAAACGTAAACGAGGTTACGATCGAAGGTTTCAGTACCGCTGATAAAAATATTTATTCAGGGACTGGCAACGGTAAAATCTACAAGATCAATAACTGGATCGAGATTCCTTGCGTTCAAGATCTCTCTCAGGAAGGCGGCGAGCAGCAGTTTTATACTTACCAGTGCCTGGCCGACGACCGCGAGCAGCAGATCCCGACCTACAAGAGCGCGGTTTCTCTGACCTACACTTTTGCGCACGAATACGACAACGCAATTTATCCGATTCTCCGCACAGCCGATGAATCCGGCGAGGTCAAGGTTATGCGTATGTATGTTCCGCGTGCAAAAGAAATGCGCATTTGGTCTGGCACTCTCTCGTTCAACGAGATCCCACAGACGGCAGTTAACGAAATGGAAACCGTTTCGCTGACTGTATCGCTGAAAGGTGATTTCGCGTCTATGGCGGCTACCGCCTAAACCACAGGGGGCTTGCGCCCCCTTTTTTATTTGTGTAATATCAAGCCTCCAACCAATCAGGAGAAAAGCAAATGGCTAAATTCAAACTCAAAATCGCCCCGATGCCGGATTTCAAACTACCCGTAAAATTCAAGCTCCCGAACGGCGAGGAAGCGACGATTGTGTTTACCGTCAAGCACAAAAAATCAACCGAAATTCAAGAGCTTTACCAGCGCGAAACCATGCGCGACGCAGAGTTTATTACTGAAATCGCTACGGGCTGGGATCTGGAAGAAGAATTTAACGAAGAAAACGCCGCCGCTCTCGTTGAATATTATCCGGCTGCGGCCCTGGCCCTTATGGGTTCTTACCTGGGCGCACTTGCGGGCCAGCGCGTAAAAAACTAAAACGGGCGGTTTACCTGTATTACCAGAAACCGCCCACTGACGAAGAGTTAAAAGCGGTTGGCCTTACCCGCTCCGATTACGAAGGGGAGGAGCCGCCGGAAATCATCTTTGATGAGAGCATGAGTCAGTCGTGGGATGTGTTTTGCGCTATGCAAACGCAATGGCGATCGGCTGGTGCTGGTGCTTATGGCCTTGATTACAATGTTTTGCCAATGCTATTCAGAATCTATAAAATAGACGATGAAGAAATGGCCCTAAACGATTTGCGAATCATGGAGCAAAAAGCACTTGAGATGATGCACGCAAAGTAAACAAAAGCGCCTTCGGGCGCTTTTTTCATATCTGGAGGTAAATTTATGTCGGAACAATACGCGGGTTTATCGCTTGGCGTTGACGTGTCACAAGTCACCTTCGCTGTGAAGTCGTTAAAGCAATTCAAGCGAGCGAACGAAGAAGCGGCGCAAGGTGTGAAGGATTTCGTTAACGAGGAGCAAATTGCACGCGAACAAGCGAAGCGGCTACGCGAGGAAATCAAGCGGCAGCGGCAGGCGTTCGAAAGCGTGCAAAGCACCATCGACCCGACAGCGGCGAAGATTAGGAGACTATCGGCGGCGGCTGGCGAACTCGACAAGCTTTGGCAAAAAGGCGTTGTGCCTGACGAAGAGTTTTTTAACCTTAGCTCAATGATCGAGAGCCAGATTGGCAAGCTGGAGCGAAACAAGCGGGCGTTAACCGAGGAGGGCCGAGCGGCTATCGAGGAATCGCGGAACAAGGAAAAGGCGGCGAAATCCGGCGCGGCATTCCTTGCGAGCCTTGAAGATCAGGCAAACGCAATCGGCAAGACGCGATCCGAATTGCTGGAATTGAAAGCGGCGCAACTTGGCGTTAGTGCTCAGGCGGCCCCGTTCATTCAGCAATTGAAGGCCCAAGAAAAGCAAATGAAGCTGGCTGGGTTGACGGCGGGCCAGTATAGCCAAGCTATGCGAATGCTTCCGGCTCAGATTACGGACGTGGTAACGTCGCTTGCTTCCGGCATGCCGATCTGGCTTGTTGCGATCCAGCAGGGCGGGCAAATCAAAGACTCTTTCGGCGGCATTGGCAACACGTTTAAAGTGTTAATGTCTTATTTAACCCCGGCTCGCATTCTGATTGGTGGCGTGGTTGGCACGGTGGCGGCCCTGGCAAAAGCTGGATATGACGCTTACGATTCGCAGCGTACATTGCAAAAGGCGCTGATTATGACGGGCGGATATGCTGGCAGCAGTGCGACAGAAATCAAATCCTTGGTTGACGAGATCGCAGGTTCTACGGCGGTCGCAACTTCGGGCCAGATCCTGGAAGTCGCAACGGCGGTTGCCAAAACTGGCAAGTTCACGAAAGATGAGCTAAAGACGATCACAAAGGCTACGGCGGATTGGGTGGCAACCACTGGAGAATCGACGGAAAAGGTTCTTGGCTATTTCGAAAAGATCTCGAAAGACCCGATTAAGGGGCTGGCGGAATTAAACGAAAGCTTTAACTTTCTGGACAAAGGCCAGCTAACCTACATCGCCACGCTTGAGAAGACGAAAGGCAAGGTCGAGGCCGTGGAATATGCGACGGAGCTTTTCGCTAAAACGATGAAAGACCGTTCAGACGAGATTGCCGAAACTGCAACGCCACTTGAAAAAATGTGGATTGACATTAAACAGTGGGCGTCCGAAGCGTGGGAAGAAGTAGGCATTATAACGCTGACAGCCGGGAACATGATCGCCGATGTTGTGATGGGCGTCGTTAACCAAATACGCTTGATCTTGGCTCAGGGCGATAAGATGATTGCGGATTTCCTGGTGAGCGTTGGCAATAAAACCTCATCGCTTCCCGTAATCGGCTCATGGTTCCAGGGGGTCGCAAAGGAACAAGCGGACGTAGCCAAAAAATCAGCGAAAGAGATCTCGGAGCTTGAGCAGCGGATTGCGGAAATTGACGGGCGGTTATCTAACCCGGCAGGTTATCGCAAGATGGTTGAGGAGCAAGGCAAGTTTGCTGGCAAGTCAAAGGAAGTTAAGGAGGCCGTAAGCAAGGAGGCCGACGCTCTCAAGGGTCGCAACAAGGAGCAAAAGGTTTCCATCGATCAGGGAACTCGACTGTTAGACCAGTATGAGCAGGACTTGATCGCGCTGCAAACTCAATTGCAGGTCTTGAAAGAGCATCGCGATATCAACGACAAGATCAGCCAGCAGCGAAAAAACTTGTGGAATACTCAGGCACGATTCCAGGTACTGGAGAAGGAATCGCAGCGACGCCAGTTAACAGCAGATGAGCGGGCCGAACTGGCTAACAAGGACAAGATTTTAGCCCTACGCGAACAGGCGGCAGTAATTGGAGATCAGATTACCAAGCAAGAGCAGTTGATTAAACGCGAGCAGGACGCAGCAAAATTCCTACGGGAGCAGGCGGCGGCAATCGCAAAAATCCAGGCCAAGGCGCAAGGTAAATCAGATCGGCAGGCGTCGCGCGATGCGGAATTGGAACAAATCAAATCCAGTTGGCTAAACCAGGGCGGGAGCCTTGAGGATCAGGAACTGCAAGCGATGCTGGCTAAACGGCGAGAGTATTACGCCGAGGAGGACAGCTTACGCGGTAACTGGCTGGCGGGCATCAAAAAATCCTGGGCCGAGTACGGCGAAACCGTAAACGATATTAACGGGCAAATTGAGAACATCGGCATGTCTGCGTTGAGCGGTCTTTCTGATCAGCTAACAGAGTTTTTGACCACTGGTAAAGCCAGCTTTAAAGACTTTGCGTCAAGCATCATTGGAATGATTGTTAAGATGATCGCGCAAATGGTTATCTTTAACACGCTTTCCGGCCTGATGGGTGGAGAAACCTTCTCGTTCGCGAAAATGCTTGGCGGAGGCGGTAAGTCTGCGAAGGGGTACGCAAACGGCGGATACACTGGCGACGGCGGAAAGTACGAGCCAAAAGGCGTTGTGCATGGTGGCGAATTTGTGTTCACCAAAGAGGCGACGAAGCGGATCGGTACGCGCAACCTGTATAAACTCATGCGGGGATATGCGAACGGCGGCAGCGTTGGCGGCAACACCTACGGCGGCGCGTCTACTTCGGCGGCTGGCTCTCAATTCAGCTTTGGCGATATCAATGTTGATATCAACAACGGAAACGATCCAAAGGGCTTGGAGACTGGCGTTAGAATGATTTTCACCGAAATGATCCAACGTGCATGCTCGCAAGGCGGGGAAGTTTACAAATTTGTTAATAGCAGAGGGGGTTGATAATGGCACTTGATGAATTTACATGGTGTACCCAAACGCAAGGAGGCGGCGGGGCCATGACGACAGAGAACAACGACCGCGAGGTTTCTTTTGGCAACGGCTACAAGCAAGTTGCATCATCCGGCTTTAATACCGTGCGGCGAGTTTATACGGTTGTTTACGCTGGCACCGATTACAAAAAGGTGCTGGAATTCATGCACAAACACCGCCTAAAGCCTTTTCTTTGGGTGGCTCCCGATGGGGTTTTGGGATTGTACCGGGTGAAAAGTGGAAGTGTCGGATCATCGCCAATTTCCGCAACCGTTCAGGAAGCGAAAGCGACGTTTGAAGAACAATTTACATCTATGCGATAATAAAAAGGCTCGCCGTATGGCGGGCCTTATTTGCATTAGGAGAAAAGATTATGGCTAATGAGACTAGTTCGGCATTCGGTAACTGCCTGCAAAGCCTTTACCCCGGCGAGATTATCACGCTGATTGAGGTTGACGGTACAAGGTTTGGTGCTCAGATTTACCGATTCCACAACGAGAATATCGCCTACACGCCAGAGGAGTTAATGCAAGCGCGGAAAACTGGCGTGTTGCCAGCGAAAGATATTACCTTTCGTGGTGAGAAATACGGTGCGCGGCCCTTTGGCATTACGGGGATCGGCTTCACCAGTAACGGCAAGGCTGACAAGCCGCAGTTAACGCTATCAAATATTGATAGCCAGGTTTCTGCGCTAATCCGGGCCTATAACGGCATGATGCAAGCGAAGGTTACTATCTGGATCACGCAAGCCGAATTGCTGGACGCTTCCGGCAACGTGAAGGATGGCGATTATCGCAAAATGGTTTACTACATTGAGCGCCCGAATTTCTGCAACCAAAGCACGGCACGATTCGATCTAACATCGCCTTATGATATGGATGGAATCATGATCCCGCCGCGAACCTCGCAAAGCGTTTGCTATTGGGCGCAACGTGGTTGGTATCGTTCCGGCAAGGGATGCGGGTATAATGGTTCGAGGATGTTCGACAAAGATAACAATCCTGTAAGCGATCCCGCTCAGGACTATTGCGCCGGGACTGCTACGGCTTGCAAACTGCGTTTCGGAGCGGATCAGGAATTGGATTTCGGCGGCTGCGCCGTAGCGTCACTACTAAGGAAAAACCAATGATTAGCGCAAAAATTAAACTTGAGATTATGCGCCACGCGCAAGACGTTTACCCGCATGAATGTTGCGGCGTGGTCACGCAAAAAAGCCGGGTGCAAAAATTCCATCCGATCGCCAACGTTCACGCAGACCCTGAAAATCATTTCGAAATGGATGCGTCGGATTACGCACAGGCGCTTGATAGCGGGGAGCTAATCGCGGTGGTGCATTCGCACACCGGAGACGGCGCAACGACGCTACCGAGCGCGCACGACACATGCATTTGCGATGAAATGGGTGTGACCTGGATTATTGTTTCCTTGCCGGAGGGCGATATGCGTTTTGTTGAGCCGCAATCAAGGCCGCTGACTGGTCGCCCCTGGTCGCTGGGTTCATACGATTGTTGGGGTCTGGTAATGGCCTGGCACAAAGAGCACGGCGTGATCCTGAATGATTTCCGAAAGCCATACGAGTGGTGGAAGCCGGAGCACGGCGAGAACTTATATCAGGACAACTATTTGAAAGAGGGCTTTGTTCCCACTGGCAAAGAGCCGGAGCCGGGCGATATGGTGATTATGCAATTACAGGCTCCCGTTTGGAATCACGCTGGGATCTACTTGGGCGACAACCAATTGCTGCATCATGCTTTCGGTAAGTTGTCGCGCCAGGATCTCTATTCTGGATGGTATCAAGATCACACCGTCATGGTGTGCAGACATAAGGATTTAAAGTTATGATGCAGACAGTTAAAACTATCAAGCTTTCTGGCTCGCTGGGGCGTCGTTTCGGCGTCTTTCATGAGTTAGCCGTTGAATCATACCCCGAAGCAATCCGGGCGCTCTCAGTGACGCTGGAGGGCTTTAAAGACTATATGCAAAGTGAAGTTGGTTCGCGCATGCGCTACGCTGTTTTTGTTGATGGCCGGAACGTGGGGCATCACGACGAAAAAGCCTGGCAGTGTGCAAAGGAGATCCGCATTATCCCTATCCCGACAGGTTCAAAATCTGGCGGTCTTTTTCAGGTTGTTTTGGGCGCGGCCATTATGGCTACTGCGTTTTTTACTGGCGGTGCATCGCTTGCGGCTATGGGGGCGTTTGCCTCCTCCGCGTTCATGATGGGCGGCGCAATGGTTTTGGGCGGCGTTATGCAAATGATTTCGCCGCAGCAAGGCGGGGCCAAGTTCGAAAGTCAGAGCGCAGAAAATAAACCATCCTATGCGTTCGGCGGCGCGGTGAATACCACGGCGGCGGGATACCCAATCCCGTTGCCATATGGAGACCGAACCGTTGGCGGTGCGATATGGAGCGCCGGGAGCTATTCAGAGGATAAAGCATAATTCATGGCCCGCCTTGCGCGGGCTTTTTTGTGCCCGTATAATGGCTAAACCAATAAACAGCACAAAAGGTTAAAACTCATGATCAAAAATGTGATAACCGGGAGTAAGGGCGGCTCCTCCAAGTCGCACACTCCAAAGGAAATGGAAGATAACCTAATCTCCATTAACAAAATCAAAATATTGTTGGCGGTTTCTGATGGTGAGTGCGATCCTAATTTCTCATTAAAAAACCTATATCTCGATGATGTGGTTGTTCAGAACGAAGATGGATCATTTAACTATGAAGGGGTTACGGCGGAGTTTCGCCCCGGCACTCAGGATCAGGGCTACATCCAGGGCTTCACTGATAACTCAAGCGAAATAACCGTTGCTCGCGAAATCACCACCAAGACGCCGTTTAATATTTCAGTAACCAACAAAAGCCTATCGGCGATCAGGATTAAAATGCTGATGCCGCGAGGTGTTACCAGTGAAGATGATGGCGATCTGGTTGGCGTTAAAGTTGAATACGCAGTTGATATGGCGGTTGATGGCGGCTCATTTAATCAGGTTTTGAGCGACGTTATCGAAGGTAAGACGACGAGCGGTTACGACCGCAGCCGCCGAATCGACCTACCATCTTTTAACAATCAAGTGATTTTGCGCGTTCGTCGTGTGACGCCTGACAGCAAAAGCGCAAAGGTGACGGACGCAATCAAGCTGCAAAGCTACGCGGAAGTTGTGGACGCAAAATTCAGGTATCCGCTGACTGGTTTAGTTTACGTTGAATTTGATTCCGAGCTATTCCCGAACCAGATCCCGAACATCTCGGTTAAAAAGCGCTGGAAGCTGATAAACGTCCCTTCGAATTATGATCCGGTTAACCGCACTTATTCCGGCTCATGGAATGGGACATTCAAAAAGGCGTGGAGCAATAACCCGGCTTGGGTGCTTTATGATCTGATTACCAATCAGCGATACGGACTCGATCAAAGGGAGCTTGGGGTTCCGCTTGATAAATGGGCGCTTTACGAGGCTGCGCAGTATTGCGATCAGATGGTGCCAGATGGCAAGGGCGGAACAGAGCCGCGCTATCTATGCGACGTTGTGATACAGAGCCAAGTTGAAGCGTATCAGCTTATCACTGATATTTGTTCGATCTTCCGTGGGATGAGCTTTTGGAACGGCGAAAGCCTGTCAATCATCGTTGATAAGCCTCGCGATCCGTCTTACGTTTTCACAAACGATAACGTAGTTAACGGGGAATTTTCCTACACGTTCGCCAGTGAAAAGAGCATGTATACATCATGTAACGTTACGTTTGATGATGTTCAGAACATGTACCAGCAAGACGTCGAGCCAGTTTTCGACACCGAGGCCGCCTTACGCTTTGGCTACAATCCGACAAGCATCACCGCGATCGGATGTACTCGCCGCAGCGAGGCAAATCGCCGTGGGCGCTGGATCCTGAAAACGAACTTGCGCAGCACTACGGTTAACTTTGCTACTGGCCTGGAAGGCATGATCCCGACTATCGGCGACGTAATCGCGATTTCGGATAACTTCTGGTCAAGCAACCTGACGCTCAACCTTTCCGGGCGCGTGATGGAGGTTTCCGGCCTGCAAGTGTTTGTGCCGTTTAAGATTGACGCGCGGGCGGGTGATTTCATCATCATCAACAAGCCGGACGGTAAGCCAGTTAAGCGCACGATCTCAAGGGTTAGCGCGGACGGGAAAACCATTGAGCTAAACATTGGCTTCGGTTTCGAGGTTAAACCGGACACCGTTTTTGCGATTGAGCGCACAGACTTGGCTTTGCAGCAATACGTGATCACAGAGATTACGAAAGGCGATGGCGACGAGGAATTTACCTACAGCATAACAGCCGTACAGTATGACCCGAACAAATACGACGCGATCGACTATGGCGTAAACGTTGACGACCGCCCAACAAGCATCGTTGACCCTGACAACATGGCAGCGCCGCAGAACGTCAAGCTTTCCTCCTACTCCCGCGTTTTGCAGGGTGTAAGCGTGGAAACAATGCACGTTTCATGGGACAAAGTGCCTTACGCGAGCCTGTATGAAATGCAGTGGCGCAAGGGCAATGGTAACTGGCATAACACGCCGCAGACTCCGAACAAGGAGATCGAGGTGGAAGGCATTTATGCTGGTAATTATTCCGTCCGCGTGCGTTCGGTTTCAGCCTCTGGCAGCGCGTCCCCGTGGTCTAAGATCGTTTCCGCTTCACTGACTGGTAAAGTTGGCGAGCCTGGAGCGCCGATTAACTTAACGGCCTCCACCGATGAAGTGTTTGGCATTCGGATTAAATGGGGCATGCCGGAAGGTTCAGGCGACACCGCTTACATTGAGCTTCAACAATCAGAAACCGGGCAAGAGGCATCCGCAAGCCTGCTAACGATGGTTCCGTATCCGCAAAGCGAATACTGGCACAGCATCCTCCCGGCTGGTTATGTGAACTATTATCGCGTTCGCAGCGTTGACAGAATCGGCAACGTTTCGGCCTGGACTAAGTTTGTGCGCGGTGAATCCTCAATCAACATTGACGATATTGTTGAGGACATTTGGAACGACATTAAGGAATCGGAAGGCTTCAAGGATCTGATCGAGGACGCCATTGACACCGGGATCGCAAACTCGGAAATTCTGAAAGACGCCACAACATCGGCGCTTGATGCGGCTAACAAGATCAAAGACCAAGCGCAGGCGGTCATTGAGAATGCGTTAGCAACCGATACTAATCTGCGCTGGACGCGCGTTCAGAACGGACGCAGGAAGGCGGAAATTGGCGAGTCAATGGATTTGATAGCCGACGAAAAGCAAGCGCGTATAGAGGCCGTTAAGAAGCTTAGAACGGAGTTCAATGATGGCATTAGCGCAGAGATTACGAAGGTAACGAAATTAATCTCAACGGAAGCGGAAACGCGAGCCTCAGAGGTTAAAAAGTTACAGACGGAATTTAACACTGCGATCGGCAAGACAAACGCAGCAGTAACGCGAGCAGAGGAAGCGATTAGCAAAGAGAGCGAAGCGCGGGCAACCGCAATCAGCACTCTCGATGCGAAGCTAACCAAAGCCATTAATGACGCGAAAGTTGAGCTAAACGCCAACATTCAACGAGTCGATCAGGCTGTTACCGATGAAGCAGGGGCGCGTGCTCAAGCTATCGAATCGCTGAAAGCCGAATACAAAAAGGCGATTAGCAACGCGGTAGACGCGGCGAAAACCGAGCTTAACGCCAATATCAACCGAGTTAATCAGGCCGTGGCCGACGAGGCAGGAGCCAGGGCGGAAGCCGTTCAGGCGCTGGATGCCAAATTTACCAAGCAGTTAGGCGATGCGAAAACAGAGCTTAACGCCGGGATTAGCCGAGTGGATAAAGCGGTTGCAACCGAAAAGGAAGCCAGGGCGCAAGCTATTAGCGGTCTGGATGCGAAGCTAACGAAACTCGTTGGTGACACCAAAACCGAAATTAACGCCAATGTAAACCGGGTAGATCAGGCGGTTGCGAACGAGGCGGAAGCGCGGGCGAATGCTGACACCACGTTGAGAACTCAGATCGGAAACACTAACGCGGCGCTGGCTCAGAAAATGGATTCATGGGTGAATGCGTCAAGTGCTGGTGTGATGTACGGTGTAAACCTGGGCCTCCGATACAACGGCAAGGAATACAAGGCTGGCATGAACCTTATGCTGGTTGGCGAGGGCAATAACGCCAAATCGCAATTCCTGTTTAGCGCTGACAGGTTCGCAATCATCCCGTCGCTGGAGCGTGGTGATCTTAAAACGCTTCCGTTTGTCGTTGAAAACAATCAGGTTTTCATGCAGTCGACGCTGATTAAAGACGGTACGATCACAAACGCGAAGATTGGTAATTTCATTCAGTCGCACAATTGGGATGGCAATAACGGCTGGTACATCGGAAAGGATGGCACCGCTAACCTGATGAATGCGAGGATTCGAGGCCACCTGGAAGGCAATAGCGGGACATTGAACAACATCACAATCAACGACACTTGCCGGGTGCTTGGGAAGGTGCAGGCAAATCAGATTGAAGGTGACGTTGTGACAATGACGGATCGTGTTGATAAGAGATGGCCTGGGTCTGGCAACACTTCGCCTGGCACTCGATACACGATAGCAACCATTCAGGGGATGCCGTTCGAGCGGCGCATGGTGTTTACTGGATCCATTGCAATCATCCAGACGTGGCGACAGAACGTTACCATTCGAGTTGACGAAACGGTAGTTTGGACTTACGACGCGGGGAACGATGGCAAAGACTTTGAGACCAGCATATTTTCGATCCGCATTCCGGCATCGGATTATGGCAGGAATCATACCATCACGATTCAATGGCCTAACCGTGGCGATAGTGGTCAATTCAGATTCACCGGAGTGATCGCGATGTACAAGGCAACGGGTACGATCTCGCTTGCATAACCAAAGGGGCCGCAATGGCCCCTTGTTCTTTTTGTTTCTCGGTGTTTCCGTTTTCGGGTTCCGCAGAATCGCAATACGTTTTAAAACAGAAAAAACATACAAATCCCCCTATAATAGATAATAAAAACAATAAGTTAGTTATTTATATCTAATATTGTTTTTTTATTGTTTCTACTGTTTCGCTAGTAATAGGGTTGTCTTGCTGTTTGTCTGTGTATACGTTTTATGTATTTGGTGTGTGTATTTGTATATAGGGTACTCCGCAAAACTCGAAACGAGGAAACAGCCAAAAAACAGCAACCAATCCCGATAAATATCATGCACTTACAAACTCAATCTGTTTCCCATTTCCTTGGGAACGTTTCGGAAACAGAAAAAACAGCAATAGCTATTGACTAAACGCAGAAATTAGCTACAATGCACACACACCAACAAGAGGAGCCGACAATGAGCGATAACGTATTCAAGGTTTACACCAGCGACGAACTAACAAACGACGCATATCACGACCCTAATTCATGGTGCGCGGAGTATGTGAGCGGTTCAAGCCTGGCGGATATCTTCTCAAGTTGCCCGGCGGCGTGGAAATTCAAGCAGAGAGAAAACAGCAAGGCTCTAACTTTCGGCACGCAGTCGCACACCAACTTTGAAAGCCGCGAATTGTTCGAGAAGCACTATCGCAGAGCACCAGCGGCGGAGGACTTTAAGGATCTGATTACCAGCCAAACTGCATTAGCCAGTAAGTTAAAATCTTTTGGCCTGAAAGGTACGACCGGGAAATCCTACCCGGAATTGCTGGAGATGATGGTTAAGTGCGGCGAGGATTTGAATGTGCTTTGGCTTATCGAAATGATCGCAGAAAGCCAGGCGCGGGCCGATGGGGT
>ERZ1026846.1316-NODE-1316-length-16208-cov-37.687922_pt1 | contig 16208 bp, 13 predicted proteins | sample MGYA00380153_ERZ1026846 | MGnify/ENA primary metagenome ERZ1026846 (study PRJEB33269, sample SAMEA4719789) | human gut metagenome | biome: human-associated habitat; feature: organic feature; material: feces | place: Cameroon | collected 2013-10 ... | reverse complement strand
GCTTTGGGCCTCGACACATCCATGGTGGTGGTAGAACGTGTTCCGCTCATCATCAACCATCGCAACAGAAGCATCAGGCGCATTGCGCAGATTGTGGAAGAATAGGAAGATTTTTCTAAACAAAAAAACAGTCGGATGATTACTTTTCGAATTATTATTTGTATCTTTGCACCTGAATTGCGCAAAGCAAAGTTGAAAGATAATAAAAAAGATAATTGAATGGGAAATCAAATCACAACAATGGAGCGGGGAATGCAGCGACGCACAGAACTGCTCCTGGGAAAAGATAATCTTGAAAAAATTCAGGAAGCACGAGTCCTCATCTTCGGAATCGGAGGCGTGGGCTCATGGTGCGCAGAGGGACTGGTGCGCAGCGGCGTGCGCAACATCACCATCGTGGATAACGACCGCGTATGCGTGACCAACTGCAACCGCCAGCTGATGGCAACAAGCCGCACCATCGGACAGGTAAAGGTAGATGCGCTGCGCGACCGCCTGCTTGAAATCAACCCTGAAGCCAACATCACGGCTTATCAGAAAATCTATCAGGCAGAAACAGCCGAAGAGTTCCACATGGAGGAATACGACTACATCATCGACGCCATCGACTCGCTGAAGGACAAGGCTGACCTAATTCTGCGTGCCACTGCCCTTCCGAAGGAAATCACCTTCGTATCTTCGATGGGAGCAGCCCTCCGCCGCGACCCTTTCATGGTGAGGAAGGCTGAGTTCTGGAAGGTTGATGGCGATCCGCTGGCAAGAGCCCTGCGCAAGAAATTCAAAAAGAACAAGACCTTCCCCCGCCGCAAATTCCAGTGCGTGTTCAGCGAGGAAAAGCCGATGCAGAACATGAGCGACCAGCGACTCGTAGAGGACGAATGGACATCTACGAAGCCGCAGATCAACGGTTCACTCTGCCACATCACCGCTACATTCGGAATGGCTATAGCAGGAATCGTTATCAATCACATCATCGAAAGATAATATATTGAAGAAGGTAATATATTAAAGAAGGTATGATCAAGATACGCTGCGTGGTAGAACGGATTACCTACCAGAACCAGGAAAATGGATATTCCGTGATGAAAGTCAAGGTGAAGGGATATTCCGACCTGGTTACCCTGGTGGGAAACCTGCTGGATGTTCCAGTGGGAGCGGTACTGCTGTGCAATGGCGACTGGAAGATGGACAAGCGATACGGACAGCAGTTTGCCTGCGAAACCTGGGAAGAGGTAATGCCTGCCACAGTGTATGGAATCGAGAAATACCTGGGCAGCGGACTGGTGAAAGGCATCGGTCCGAAGTTTGCACATCTGATAGTAGAGAGATTCGGAACGGAAACCATCGAGGTAATAGAAGATGACATCGAACGACTCTACGAGGTTGCCGGAATCGGAAAGAAACGCGTGGAGAAAATCCGCGACAGTTGGGAGAAGCAGAAGGACATCAAGAATGTGATGATCTTCCTGCAGCAGTATGGCGTTAGCACTGCTTACGCCGCCAAGATCTACCGACAGTATGGCAAGGAAAGCATCGACAACGTGAAGGAGAATCCCTACCGTCTTGCCGATGACATCTGGGGCATTGGATTCAAGACCGCCGACGGAATAGCCAGCAAGATGGGTTATGAGAAAAACGATCTGAGAAGATGCAAGAGCGGAATCAGCTACACCCTAAACGAACTCTCCAACGAAGGTCACGTTTATGCTGTAGAAGAACAGCTTATAGAAGCCGCAAAGAAACTGCTCGAAGCCGATGAAGAGCCTATCAGACAAGCCATAGCGGAAATGATCATATCAGAAAATCTCATCCGTGAGAACGAAGCCATCTATCTGCCTCCCTTCTATCATTCAGAACGTGGAACGGCAAAGAAACTGCTGGAGTTGATGAAAGGTCAGGGTCCTACCCTCTTCAATATGCAGGCCGATATCCAGGCAATAGAAAAGGCTTCAGGCATCAGATACGACGAGGTGCAGATTGCCGCCATTGAGCAGGCAGTACGCTCTAAAGTGATGGTGCTGACGGGTGGCCCTGGAACAGGAAAGACCACAACGACGCAAGGTATCATTTCTGCTTACAAAACGGCAGGAATGAGGATTCTGCTGGCGGCTCCTACGGGCAGAGCTTCCAAGCGAATGAGCGAGACCACGGGCATGGAAGCCAAGACCATTCACCGGCTGCTGGAGTTTAATCCGCAGGACGGATACAAGCGCAACGAGGAGAACCCGCTGGAGGGTGATGCGCTGATCGTGGATGAGTGTTCGATGATAGACATCATCCTGATGTATAATCTAATGAAGGCGATTCCGGAGCACATGCGCCTGGTGCTGGTGGGCGACATTGACCAGCTGCCGAGTGTGGGAGCCGGAAACGTTCTGCGCGACATCATCGACTCAGAGAAAATTCCGGTCATCCGACTCACCCGCATCTTCCGACAGGCGCAGTCGAGCCGAATCATCATGAGTGCCCACGCCATCAACCAGGGATATTATCCGGACACGAGCAACGGCAAACAGACAGATTTCTTCTTTATCAAGAATGAAGATCCAGAGCAAGTGGCTACGGAAATCGTGAATCTTGTAAAATATCGTCTGCCAAAAGCTTACAATCAACCGCAGAGTAACATCCAGGTGCTTACCCCGATGCAGAGAAGTGTGGTAGGTGCAGCCAATCTGAACATGATGCTGCAGCAGGCACTCAACACATCCAATCTGGGAATCAGCCGTGGCGGAACCACCTACAAACTGGGCGATCGCGTAATGCAGATTAGAAATAATTACGACAAGAATGTATTCAATGGCGACATCGGAACCATAGAGAAAGTGAATATGGAAGACCGCACCATCTCCGTGAGTTTCGAGGACCATTCAGCTGAATACGAGGCAGCGGAGCTGGATGAGTTGACATTGGCCTACGCCACCACCATCCACAAGAGTCAGGGTTCGGAATATCCCATCGTGGTTATCCCTATCCTGATGACTCATTTCGTGATGCTTCAGCGCAACCTCATCTACACCGGAATCACGAGAGCCAAGAAAATCTGCGTGCTCATCGGTCAGCCCAAAGCCCTCGCCTATGCTGTAAGAAATCTGACTGTGAGCAACAGAAACACGAAATTGAAAGAACGGTTGCGTGGCGAGATTGAGGCGGCAACCAATTCTTCTCCACTCCACTTCAGTAAGCCGTATGTTTTGCCTGAAGAGAATCAGCCAATGATGGCTGCTGAACCAGGAATCAAAAGAAAGGAATAGTGGTCTTGTCGGCATTGTACTTTACGGTAACCATCTGGTTAGGAACTGAAGTCTCGATACTCTTGATACCCTTCTCGAAACGGAGGTTGTTCTTAATCTTGTTCTCACAAGCCGCACAGTGCATCTGAGGGGTAGTTGTGAAAAACACAGTCTTGATTTCTCGAAAAACAAGGCTAATTTCGCACAATTCGAGGGAAATCATTGAAGTTTTTTATTATACTGGCTTATAATTCAGAAATTTTATCTAAATTTGCAGAAGCAAAAAAAAATCAGATGAAACATATAAAGACTGCATTGATAGGATTCGGGTATCGGGGTAAACAATTGCTGCGGCTGTTACGCACGATTGAAAACTTTGAGATTGTCGGTATCGCCGACATCAAAGGCTGCGGCGATTCTGAATCGCCGGGCACATCCTTCTATCAGGGTGAGGAAGCCTACAAGATGATGCTCGATGAACTGCGCCCCGACCTCGTCTTCATCACCACACCCTGGCACCTTCACGTGATGCACGCCACTGAATGCATGCAGCGAAAATGCCATGTGGCTCTCGAAATCAAAGGCGGACTCTGCCAGGATGAATATGCCCCGCTACAGGAAATCGCCCAACAGAAAGGAGTAAAGGTTTTTCCGCTGGAGAACACCCTCTTCATGCGAGAAATCCTTGCTGTAAAAAGAATGGTGGAAGAAGGAGCACTTGGAGAAATCATCTATATGAGAGGCGGTTACCGCCACGACCTGCGCAAGCTGCTGCTCGATGACAATGGGGTACTGGGTGGACGAAAAGGTACGGAAAGCGTGTGGAGAAGCCGTTTCTACTCGCACCACAACGCTGACATCTATCCCACCCATGGACTCGGTCCGCTCTGCATGATTCAGGGCATCGGGAAAACAGACCATCTCGCCTGGCTCACTTCCTTCGCCACCAAGGCGGTGGGACTTCGCCAGCATATGTCAGAAGATGATAATACTCCCATCACCCTGGGCGACATCATCTCTACGCAGATTGAAACCCAGGGCGGAACGCTCATCTCACTCACTCATGACACGACCCTGCCTCGCCCAAGAAGTCTCGACTTTGAGGTGCAGGGTTCGCTGGGCATCTGGGACGGCGTGAACCGACGCATCTACCTGGAGGAGATGAACTCGGAAACCTGGCAAGACGACCACGCCATCCTGGCTCTATACGAAAGCCGCGAATGGCAGCTCTGGGGCGAGAAAGCCCTGAAGCACGACAGCCATCACCAGGGGATGGACTACATCATGTTGAGATGCGTTGCCGCAGAACTGACAAAAAACGCAAGCGCAGATTCGGCGGGAAGCATCCGCTATCCTGCCACGCTAAGCGATCTGGCCCTCTGGACATCGGTAACCCTCCTATCTGAAATTTCCATCAGGGAGCATCGCCGTGTGGCATTTGGTTATTCAAGCGATTTACAATATAAAAAGAACATTAATTTATAATACATATAGAATAAGAAACAGATATGATTACAGTTGATGGATTGACCGTAGAATTCGGCGGCACCACCCTATTCAAAGACATTTCCTTTCAGATCAACGAGAAGGACCGTATAGCCCTGATGGGCAAGAATGGAGCAGGAAAAAGTACCCTGCTAAAAATCATCGCTGGCGTCAGAAATGCCACACGAGGCTCGGTGTCGGCACCGAAAGACTGCGTCATCGCCTACCTGCCTCAGCACCTGATGACCGAAGACGGACGCACCGTGTTCGAGGAAACCTGCCAGGCCTTCGCACATCTGCACGAGATGCAGGCTGAAATAGACCGCATCAACAACGAGCTGACTACCCGCACCGATTACGATAGCGACGACTATATGCAGCTCATCGAAAAAGTATCTTCTCTATCAGAAAAATTCTATGCCATCGACATGACCCACTTCGAGGAAGACGTAGAGAAAACGCTGCTCGGTCTGGGCTTCGAACGCTCTGACTTCAACCGCCCTACCAGCGAGTTTTCGGGAGGTTGGCGCATGCGTATCGAGCTTGCCAAACTGCTGCTGAAATCGCCAGACGTGCTGCTCCTGGATGAGCCTACCAACCACCTCGACATCGAATCTATCGGATGGCTCGAAGACTTCATCATCAACAGTTCGAAAGCGGTGGTAGTGATCAGTCACGACCGAAAATTCGTAGACGACATTACAACAAGAACCATCGAGGTTACCATGGGCAGAATCTACGACTACAAGGCTACCTACAGCCAGTATCTGGAACTGCGCAAGGAACGCCGCGAACAGCAGATGAAGAAATATGAGGAACAGCAGAAGATGATTGCCGAGACCAAGGACTTCATCGAGCGTTTCAAGGGTACGTATTCGAAGACATTCCAGGTGCAGAGCCGCGTGAAGATGCTCGAAAAGCTGGAACTGATCGAGGTGGACGAGGAGGATACCAGCCGACTGAGACTGAAGTTCCCTCCAAGTCCGAGAAGCGGAGCCTATCCGGTTCAGATGAGTGACGTGGCAATGGCATTTGATGACAAGCAGATATTCAGCGGCGTGAATCTTACCGTGGAGCGTGGCGACAAGATTGCCTTCGTGGGAAGAAACGGTGAGGGTAAATCAACGCTCGTAAAATGCATTATGGGTCAGCTTCAGAACGAGGGTAAGCTGGAATTAGGACACAATGTTCAAATTGGCTATTTTGCTCAGAATCAGGCTTCTCTGCTCGATGGCGAGCTTACGGTTTTCCAGACGATAGATGATGTTGCCAAGGGCGAAATCAGAAATAAGATTCGCGATTTGCTGGGTGCATTCATGTTTGGTGGCGAGGATTCTACCAAGAAGGTGAAGGTATTGTCGGGAGGCGAGCGCACCCGTCTGGCTATCCTGAAGTTGCTGCTAGAGCCAGTGAATTTATTGATTCTCGATGAGCCTACCAACCACCTTGATTTGAAGACAAAGGATGTGTTGAAGCAGGCGCTGCTGGATTTCGACGGCACGCTGATTGTAGTGAGTCACGACCGAGACTTCCTGGATGGTCTGGTCAGCAAGGTGTACGAATTCGGCCATGGTCGCGTCCGCGAGCATCTCTGCGGAATCTACGAGTTCCTGGAAACAAAGAAAATGGAAAGCCTTCAGGAATTGGAGAAGAAATAAAATCTCAAAAGTTTTTTTACGTAAGAGGATGCTCCATTATTCATCGGATGAAGAAACGAAAAAGAGGGTGTATCATGGACTTATGACACACCCTCTTTTGTATTTTCAAATAATTTCTTTAAAATTATTTCTTTTTCTTCAATTCCAACTTCGGAATCTTGACTTTCTGACCTGGCTTCAACAGGGAATTACCATTCAGAGCTTCTACGTAACATTCCATTCCTGGACCTAAGTACTTTTGGCTGAGCGACTTGATGGTTTGTCCTTCTCTTGCCGTAACAACCTCGGAAACACCAATAATACGATAGGCTCCGGTTCGAACACGAGCATCCTGGTCGTATTTGCTGCTTGCCTGGGCAGCATGCTTTTCAGCCAGCTTTCTGGCTTCTTCTTTCTTCTTGGCTTCTGCAAGTTTTTTAGCCTCCTGCTCCTTCTTGGTTTCTGCATGTTTCTTTGCATCAACCTGCCTTTTCGCATCAGCCAAATTCTTTGCATCAGCGAGTTTCTTAGCTTCCAAATTCTTCTTTGCCTCAGCCGATTTTACATCAATTGATTGCTTATCAACCGTCGCATTCATATTCTGCTCGGCATTTTCGACTTTCTTGACAGCTTCACTTGCCTGTGCCATTCTTACACTATCCTCGATAGCCTTTTTGCGAAGAATTTCTTCCTGCGTTGAAGCAGACTTAGTTGGCGCCTTCTTCTCTGTCGCAATCTGCTGGTAATTATCCAACTGTAGAGCGAGATGATCACGCTGGGCAGCCATCTTGCCATAATTAAAAGCAAACCAGCCAAAGCCTACTATCATAGCCAGGAATACTACGCTCGCAGCAACAACTAGAGAACGAGGCAAAACAACATGACGCTTATCGGTTACCTCATCTGAAGAAGGAGTTTCCTCATCTGAAGAAGCTTCCTCTTCAATAGGAGTTTCTGTAAAGTTTTCCTTATCAGAAGGAACTTTCTCTACAATAGGAGTTTCTGTAATAGAGTTATCCTCACCAGAAGGAACTTTCTCTGCAATAGGAGTTTCCTCTGTTAATGTCGATTCATTTTCTTCATCAGAAACAACAGACTCAACTTCATGCTGAGCTGGAACTTCAGATTCCTTTGTTTCCAATTCAGAAGTTGCAGATTCAGATTCTACCGGTTCAGATACTGCAGGTTTAAATACAGCAGGTTCTGTCGCTGCAGGTTCTGTCGCTGCAGGTTCTGTCGCTGCAGGTTCTGTCGCTGCAGGTTCTAATCCTTCCGGTTTCTTTTCTTCCGGTTCAGCAACATTTTCCTGAGACAATCTCTCTCCTATCACAATCATTTCATCGCTAACAGGAGCATCGTTTTCTTCATCCAAAAAATCTATCACACCACTTGTTGCAGAAGAATCCTGTTCAACAAAAGATTCCACGGAAGAGTTTTCAGAATCAGGAACACACTCTAACGTAGAATCGGATACAGGACCATCCTCTTCAGCATTTTCAAATTTTCTGTCGATTTCATCGAAATCAACACCATCATTCACCACAACGGTCTCAAACTGGGCGAAAGGCTTGTTCACAATCTCCTTCAGAATATTATCGGGCGTGAAGGAAATCTTGTCACGGCCCTCGATGATGATACGCTCGCCCGTGTTCACATCCACGCTTTCACGATCCTTCACCGCCATTACCTTAAAAGTACCAAGCCACTTCATCTTCACGAGCTTATCAGACTGAAGCCCCTCGTTGGCAACATCAAACATCTTTCTGATAAACAGTTCGGCATCCTGCAGACTGATTCCCGACTTCTCTGCCAGGCGCTGCGCCAAGTCGCTTAAACTAATCTTACTCATAGTCTTCACCTCCATTCTTCAGTTTTTCCTTGACACTGGCCACAGGGCGAAAGCCGAGCACGAGCTTAGGCGGAACAAGCTGGCGCTTCTTGGTAGTAGGATTAACAACCACACGCTCCAAGCGCTTCTTTACTTCAAACGTACCAAAGTTGGGGATAGAGACAGCCTCACCATCCTCAAATTCAGCAATCATGGCATCTATCACCTTACGCACCATCTTCTGGGTGTCGTCCTGTGAATAGCCAGTCTGCTGAGCAAGTTCTGCAATATACTCCTTGTTATTCATTCTGATGTCAAATTGTTATTCAGTCTGATGTTTCAATATCCAATATCATTCCTGATATTACCTTACTTCTCCTATCACTTTACCACTTCTCCGTAGAGATCAAACTCCTCACTCTGGGTAATCTTCACATTGTAGAAGCAACCCACGCGCAGACGCTTCTCTCCTGCCTTGATCAGCACTTCAGGATCCACCTCTGGCGAGCAGAATTCGGTTCTTCCGATATAGTAATCACCCTCCTTGCGGTCGATAATCACCTTCAGTATCTTGCCCACTTTCTCAGCCTCTACCTCTGCGCTGATTTCCTGCTGCAGAATCATCAGTTCGTCAAGACGGCGCTGCTTCACCTCGGCAGGAACATCATCCTCGTAGTTATTGGCACTGTAGGTACCCTCCTCCTCAGAATAAGCAAAGGCACCCATACGCTCAAAGCGCTGAGTACGAACGAATTCGAGCAACTCGTGGAAGTCTTCCTGAGTCTCGCCAGGGAATCCCACCATCAGAGTAGTGCGGATATGAATGCCCGGCACACGCTCACGGATGGTCTTGAGCAGATCGATGGTTTCCTGCTTGCTCACGTGGCGATGCATTCTGTTGAGCATATTGTCGCTGATATGCTGCAGGGCGATGTCAAGATACTTACATACGTTTGGCTTCTCGCGCATCACATCGAGCAAATCGAGCGGGAACTGGTTAGGATAAGCATAGTGCAGACGAATCCACTTCACACCTGGAATATCCGCCATGCGGCAGATGAGTTCGGTGATGTGATGCTTGCCGTCCAGGTCCACGCCATAGTAGGTGAGCTCCTGGGCGATGATCTGGAATTCCTTCACACCATCGGCTACCAGTTGGCGCACCTCGTCGAGGATTTCATCCATCGGACGGGAAACGTGCTTGCCGGTGATGATAGGAATGGCGCAATACGCACAGCGGCGGTTGCAACCTTCAGAAATCTTGATATAGGCATAATGATGAGGAGTAGTGAGATGGCGGGTTCCACTGCAAGCAGGCACATCAGCCTTGCCCAGTTCCTTGAGCAACTCCTTATAATTAAACTTACCATAAAACTTATCCACCTCGGGCATCTCAGCCTCCAGTTCCTTCTGGTAGCGCTGTGAGAGACAACCCATCACATAGAGTTTGCGGAGTCGTCCCTCTTCCTTAGCCTGGATGAACTCCAGAATGGTATCGATACTCTCCTGCTTAGCATCCTCGATAAAGCCGCAAGTATTGATGACGGCAATTTCACCCTGTGGGCGTTTCGGGTCATGAACGCAGTGGTAGCCATTGTCCTCGAAAAGCTTCATCAAGGTCTCACTATCCACCAGATTCTTGGAGCAACCCATGGTTACTATATCTATCTGATTTTTCTTCATTCTTATCCTACTTATCCTAATAATAATCTTAATCTAATTCTTTTCTCGACTATTTTACATCGAGCTTCATCTAATTCTTTTCTCAAAGTCTATAAGCACCTGTATTCTAGTGCTTAAAGAGGGAGTCAACAAATTCAGACTTATTGAAGAGCTGGAGATCCTCCATACCCTCGCCCAGTCCGATATACTTCACTGGCACCTTGAGCTGGTCGGAGATACCGATTACCACGCCCCCCTTAGCCGTACCATCGAGCTTGGTGATGGCGAGCGAAGAGATATTGGTAACGGCAGCAAACTGCTTAGCCTGCTCAAAAGCGTTCTGTCCGGTACTTCCATCCAGAACGAGCATCACCTCATCCGGAGCCTCAGGCATCACCTTCTTCATCACCTCCTTGATCTTCTTCAACTCATTCATCAGGTTCACCTTATTATGAAGGCGTCCGGCAGTGTCAATCAGCACCACGTCGGCACCGTTCGCCTTGGCGCTCTGCAGGGTATCGAAGGCCACGCTGGCAGGGTCAGAACCCATCTGCTGCTTCACCACTGGCACCCCTACTCGCTCGCCCCAAATGCAGATCTGCTCCACGGCAGCGGCACGGAAGGTATCGGCAGCACCGAGATACACCTTCTTGCCAGCCTTCTTAAACTGATAGGCGAGCTTTCCTATGGTGGTAGTCTTGCCCACACCGTTCACACCCACTACCAGAATCACGTATGGCTTATGATCGGAAGGCAAATCCCAGTTTTCATTGTCATCGGTATGATTTTCCTCTAGGAGGCTTGCAATCTCTTCTCTCAGGATTCTGTTGAGTTCTGAGGTAGAAACATACTTATCTCTTGCCACGCGCTCTTCGATACGACGGATGATCTTCACGGTAGTCTCCACACCTACATCGGATGTGATGAGCACCTCCTCCAAATCATCGAGCACGTCATCATCTACGGTTGACTTACCAGCCACCGCACGCGCCAATTTTCCAAACACGCTCTCCTTGGTCTTTTCGAGGCCTTTATCGAGAGTTTCCTTTTTTTTGTTGCTAAATAATCCGAATAATCCCATATTTATAGCTATATTTTTTTGCAAAGATACGAAAATATTTGAAACTAGGAGCGTTTTTCCTAAAAAATATTGTTAACTTAGCAAAAGAATGTATAAATAATCGCTTCCATATAGAAATATATCAAGTTATTTTTATACCTTTGTATGTTAGAAACACCTCCGAGCTCCTATACTCGGACGAGGAGGACAAGACATTAAACATTTAAACAACAGATCATGAAAAAGATATTTATCTCAATACTTGTGCTGATTTCTGCTCTCACCATACAGGCACAGAATGTGCTTACCCCTGAGCAGCAGTTGGAAAAGGCGCAAAAAGAGTTAGAGGAAGCCAAAAAGGCACTGGAAGCAGCCAAGGCTCAGGCAGAAGCTGCCAAGGTGAAGGCGGAAGCTGAGAAAACGAAAGCGGAAGCTGCGAGATTGAAGGCTGAAGCTGAAAGAATGAAGCAGGAGGCAGAAAAGCTGAAGAAGAATGCAGAGAATTCGGTGTCTGCTACCAAGACTTCTGTACCAGCTACAGAAATGGTGCCTGCGATGAAGATCCAGGATAATGCCACCAAGAAGCAGAATACTACCGGAACTTCTGAAGGTGCGGGTTGGGTCGTACCAACCGTGACAGAGGAGATAGAAGAGAAAAAGGTGGAAAAGACTGCCGAGGGCGTGGTGCTCAAGGAAGATCCGAAATACCTGGCGGGAGCCATCCAGCTTAATGCCGAGGGAAAAGTAGAATTTGTTCTCGACACCCAGGCAAACGGAAAGAGTGCAGACGAAATCTACAACATCGTTTTCCAGTATATGAGCAAGCTCATCAAGAATGAGCAGAACATCAACAGCCGCATCCCCCTGGTGAACAGAAACAACAAGAACGAGCAGATCATCGCCTGTATTATGGACGAATGGTTTGTCTTCAATCAGTCGTTCATCTCTCTCGACCGCTCTGAGACCAAGTACCAGCTGGTGGCAACCATCAGCGACAACCATCTCCACCTCTCCATGACCCGAATCGTATTCAACTACGAGGAAGGCAGAAGTACCGGTTTCAAGGAGCCTGCAGAGAATGTGATCACCGACAAATATGCCTTGACCAAGAAGAAAAACGACTTGGCTAAGATCTACGGTAAGTTCCGCCGCGGAACCATCGACCGCAAGGACCAGATCTTCAATGATCTGACCAAACTTGTTAGAAAATAAAAATCATCTTATAAAATATGGATCAGACAAAAGATAACAATATAACAAACACCCCACAGAGCGAGGAAACCGCAAAGGCGCAGCCACAGACCAGCTATGCCGTGCGCCCAAATCGTCGCCACCACAGAAGATTGGAGTATGCAGACAAGAGCAACATGCTCGTAGCCAGAAACTGGCTCAACATCGGATTCATGCTCTTCGCCATCGTAGGCGTCATTCTCTGGACACAGATGGACGACCGCACGATCGCCAATGTACTGCTGATCATCGGCGTAGTCTTGAAAATTGCCGAGGTTTGCATCCGACTATTCAAAAAATAAGAAAGGTTTGCATCCGACCATTCAAAATAGGCTTGCATCCGCTTATTCAATAAATAAGAAATGAAGAAAATATTATTCTCTACAATCCTAGCTTGTGCTGCAACTCTACCAGTTGCGGCACAACGCGATTTTACGGATTTCAACAATAACGAAGACTCACAGTTCCGCCCACAGACCGGCAACCGCATCAACACCGACTCGCTGGGCACTGACAAGGAGATTCCGAAGGGCATCAGAGTATGGACTGTGGATGAGAGATTTGGAGATACCCGGGCTGCCGTGGTGGACACCATGCAGGCAATGTACCAGAACACTACCTTCACCGAAGGACTGCGCGGAGAGTACAACACCCTGGGCAATATGGGTACCGCCCGCATCAACCGCATCTTCATCGACCGACGCAACACGCAGGGCAACTTCATCTTCACCGAGCCATACGACAACATCGTTACCCCGGTGAGTGACTTCCACTTCACCAACACCTACTCGCCTATCACCAACATCACGCTGAATAGCTGCGGTGACAGAACCAACGGTGAGGATGACTTCAAGGCAATCTTTGCAGTGAATGCCAACAAGCAGCTGGGTGGCGGATTCCGATTCGACTACAAATACGGTCGCGGCTACTACGATGCACAGAGCACGGCGCACTTCAAATATACGATGTGGACTTCTTATCTGGGCGACCGCTATCAGGCGCACTTCCTTTTCAGCACCAACCACCAGAAGGTGACGGAGAACGGAGGTATTACCAATGATGACTACATCAAGCATCCGGAGCTTTTCACCGAGAGTTTCGCCACCAACGAAATACCGACCGTGCTGCAGCAGAACTGGAATCGCAACGACAATCAACACATCTTCTTCACCCACCGCTACAATGTGGGCTTCAGCCGCAAGGTGAAGATGACCGAGGAAGAAATCAAGGCCAAGAAATTCGCCATGGAGTCAGCAAAGGACAATGCAGCCGAGGAAGCCAAGGAGGAGGCAAGAAAGAAAGCAAGGGAACAAGGCAGGGAGTTTGACGAAAAGGCTTTCGACAAAAACCAGAAGAAGCAGTTCTCAGGTCGCCCTACAGATGCAAAGATTGCCGGCGATGAACCTGCCAAGAACAACAAGGCAATAGTTGCAAACAAGGCAGCCCAGGACTTCAAGAGCGACAGCACTCGAATTGCAGTAAACAGCAAGGCAATGGCAGACAGTCTGCTCGCCGTAGAGAAGAAGAAAGCGCAAGACTCACTCTTCTTCAAGACTGAATATGTTCCAGTTACAAGCTTCATCCACACTGTGCAGTTTGACAACTACAAGCGCATCTACCAGGCTTACCAGACTCCACAGGACTACTATCTCAAGGAGTACTACAATGCCGGCAAGTTTACAGGCGATTCTATCTACGATCAGACCCGTCACTGGCGCATCAAGAACACCGTGGCAATGGGAACGCTCGAGGGATTCAGCAAGTGGGCAAAGGCTGGTCTGAAAGCTTTCGCCAGCTATGACCTCCGCCACTACGAACTGCCGAATACCGAAGGCGGATTAGAGAAGTTCAATGAGCATGTTCTGAGCGTAGGCGGTCAGCTGAGTAAGACTCAGGGCAAGACCCTTCACTATAATGTCGTGGGCGAGGTAGGACTCACCGGAGTAGATGCCGGTACCTTTGCCATTGATGGAAGCGCAGACATCAACCTGCCATTCCTGGGTGACACCGTACAGGTAAGAGGCGATGCATTCATACATCACGAAACGCCATCGTTCTACTATCGCAAGTATCACGCCCGACATCTCTGGTGGGATGATGATCTGAGCAAGATTATCCATACCCGCATCATGGGAACTCTGAGATTCGGCAAGACTAACACCACGCTGCGTGTGGCTGTGGATGAAATCAAGAACTATACTTATTTCTCACAGCAATATACGATTACAGAAAATGGTCTGCGCACAGGCGTGACAGTGACACCAATGCAGAGCGGCGACGCCATCAATCTGATTACAGCGCAGCTGCAACAGGACTTCAAGTTCGGTATTTTCAACTGGCAGAATATGATTACCTACCAGCATACCAGCAGCAAGAGTACCCTGCCAGTGCCAGACCTCAACGTATATACCAACCTCTTCATCAAATTCAAGGTGGTAAAGGTACTGAATATCGAGTTGGGTGCTGACGCTAGATACTTCACTAGCTACGAGGCTCCGGATTATTCTCCTTACATCGGTCAATATACCGTACAGGGCAACGGCGAGAAGAACGTGAAGGTGGGCAACTACCCTATCGTCAATGCCTACGCCAATGTTCACATCAAGCACACCCGCTTCTTCGTGATGATGAGCCATCTAAATGCAGGACAAGGCGACAAGAACTACTTCTTCACCCCTCACTATCCGATGAACCAGCGAGTTTTCAGAATGGGTGTAAGCTGGAACTTCTTCAACTAGGAAGCGAATCTTTTCCACAAGAGATTCTTCTGAAACAAAATAGAAGCGAATCTTTTCTTAATGAATAACAACAAGGAGCGAGGTTCCCCCAAAACCTCGCTCCTTATAATTTAAAAGCAACAATATGATGATAAAGACAAATTCTATCAAGGCATGGTTTCTCGCCGCCCGCCCCGTCACCCTTTCGGCTGCGGCAGTACCAGTAATGCTAGGCACAGCCCTGGCATACAAGGACTCAAATGCCAACTGCCAATGGATTCCAGCCCTGCTCTGCCTGCTCTTTGCATGGATAATGCAGATAGACTCAAACCTGGTAAACGACTTCTTCGACTTCAAGCATGGCAACGACGACGAAACCCGCCTGGGACCGAAACGAGCCTGTGCTGAAGGCTGGATTACGATGAAAGCCATGAAATGGGGCATCATCTTCACCACCCTTCTGGGATGCGCCATCGGTTTGCCCCTCGCCTTCTACGGAGGAAAGGAGATGATCATCGTGGGTATCTGCTGCGTACTCTTCTGCTTCCTCTATACCACCAAGTTGAGTTACCTGGGATTGGGCGACCTACTGGTACTTCTCTTTTTCGGCATCGTACCGGTCTGCTGCACCTACTACCTTGTGATGCCTGAAGGAATGCAGAGAGTATCAACGGAAGCCATACTTACTTCCATCGCCTGCGGTCTGGTAGTAGATACGCTACTCATCCTGAACAACTATCGCGACCACGACAACGATATTAAGGCGGGCAAGAAGACACTGATCGTTCACATCGGCAAGAAAAACGGCGAGCGTCTCTACTGCGCACTGGGCAACATCGGTATCCTCATCATGATTGGAATCAACATCTATGGTGCACTTGCCTACGATGCAGATACTAAGTTTTTGCCTTTCGCCGCCACATATCTCGTGGTGCACAACCGAACATTCGCCAAGATGAGGAAGATAGGAGAAGGCAGAATGCTGAACAAGGTACTGGGCTACACGGCTCTCAACATCTTTACCTTTGGTATGATCTCTACCTTCATCATCCTTGGAATGATGTGGTAATTCCAGAGATACCCGCCCCCTCTGGAATGGCATGAGAAGATTCTAGAATGAGAAGATAACATTCAGGAATAATAATTATATAATGTACGCGCGTACATTATATATATAAAAGAAGAAAAAGTATGAAGCAACAAGTAAATCTCGAAATCATGCAGTTTGTGGAAACACAGATTCTGCCCAAATATACAGAATTTGGCGAGAGCCACGGATTGCGCCACGTAACCCGTGTCATCAAAAACGCCCTGAAACTCGTACCTGTAACAGGTGCCGACATCGACATGGTTTATATC
>ERZ1026846.1314-NODE-1314-length-16241-cov-11.830224_pt1 | contig 16241 bp, 9 predicted proteins | sample MGYA00380153_ERZ1026846 | MGnify/ENA primary metagenome ERZ1026846 (study PRJEB33269, sample SAMEA4719789) | human gut metagenome | biome: human-associated habitat; feature: organic feature; material: feces | place: Cameroon | collected 2013-10 ... | reverse complement strand
ATTAAAGATAGATGTATTTATACTCAGATTTTGAATGCATTTGAATTTGATTTAGAGCATAACGGTACAATCAAAACCATAAGATTAACAAAAGAGATCGATAAGATTGATGCTTACGCTCCATGTACATTTTTTGGATACAAGTTTGAAGATAATTTAGATGAAACTCTTAGAAAAAAAGCAATAGATTATCTTGAAAAATCATTAGATTATAAGACTTTCAGCAAACTGGCAAGAGGAAGCATATGGACCTTAGACAGAGAATTAAATATCTTTGATTTTAAAACAGTTGTTTATCAAACAACTAAATCAAGATTTGATTATTTATTTTCTGTTACTGCTTATCATATCAATGCAGGTTATTTTGTATCAGATCTGCTGATTACAGAATTGACCAAAAATATAGAATTTGATTATGACGGATATACATTGTTTTTAAGACAACATAATGTGAATGAAAATGACATTACTGAATCTTGCAATGTAGTTAAAGCTATGGTTGGAAATCTACATAACCTGCCATATTTTAAGGTAGTGGAAAGTACAAAAGCCTATTTTATGAGTGCACAAAATACAAAAGCTAAATATGGAGACTTTTTAAATAAGTTCTTTACGTTTAAGTCTCAAAGACAAGCAGAAGCATTTGAAGCTGTTCAAAAAGATTACTTGTTGCTTATAGCTGATATTTCTGCGTCTCACTTTGCAATAAAATCTACTCTGAATAATATAAGAGCATTAAATCCTAAATGTGAAATCATAGTTTTTTTTGTGGGGGCTTCGGCAAAAGAGGTGTTGCCTTAACCCCAGGAAAATCTTCCTTTAGAACATATTTCTCTATGGTGTATTTATGTGAAAACATAATATTTACCTTATGCGTAGTAAAGATAAAGTCCACCAAAAGTTTCTCTTAACTAAAAAACTCACAAACGAATATGATAGCTCTCCAACATATACATGCGATAAGCTCTGCTGAAGGCCCTTATTGTGTTTTGCAGAAATTTAATGAACATGATCACCTAAAAACACAAGAGGCCCTAAAGTTATCCTTTAGAGCCTCTTCTTTAGCTTAAGATCTTAAGTTTACTTTGAATACTTCTCATCAACTAACTTGTGAAGTTCCTGTAGAGAGTGTACTGATGCGTACTCATCTGCACCTACAGCCTCGATACATGCAAATGCAGCATTTAAGGTTGTAGTGTAGTAGATGCCGTAACGTAAGCAGCTTCTACGTAATGAACGAGAGTCTTCAACAGACTGACGACCTTCTGTAGTGTTGATAACCCAGCTGTAACGACCTGACTTGATGAAATCAAGTAAGTTTGGTCTGCCTTCGTATACCTTGTTTACAAGTACGCAATCAAGACCTGCAGCCTTTAATACGTTGCATGTACCCTTAGTACCTTCTAGCTTGAAGCCTGCTGCAACTAATAACTTGCCTAAAGCTGGTAATCTATCCTGATCTGACTTCTTGATTGACAGTAAGATAGTACCGCTTCTCTGTACAGGTGCCTTAGCAGCTAACTGTGACTTAGCATAAGCCTCAGGGAAGGTTGTAGCTGTACCCATAGTCTCACCTGTTGATCTCATTTCAGGTCCTAATAGAGGATCTGAACCTGGGAACTTGGCAAATGGTAATACTACTTCCTTAACAGAATAATATGGAGGAATTACCTCATGGGTAACACCCTGCTCAGCTAAGGTCTTACCGGTCATTACACGAGCTGCAATCTTAGCTAATGGAAGACCAGTTGCCTTTGATACGAATGGAACAGTACGTGCAGCACGAGGGTTAACTTCGATTAAGTAAATCTTGTCCTCTCTGATTGCTAACTGTACGTTCATCAGACCTTTAACGTTCAGAGCTAAAGCTAATTCTTTAGAGATCTTAGTTAATCTTTCAATCTGATCCTGTGTTAAGTGGTATGGAGGTAATACGCAGCTTGCGTCACCTGAGTGAACACCACACTCTTCGATGTGCTCCATGATACCGCCGATAACAACATCCTTGCCGTCTGCTACAGCATCAACGTCGATCTCAGTTGCATGATCTAGGAACTTATCTAATAGAACTGGTGACTTGTTTGAAACTTTAACAGCTTCAGCGAAGTATCTCTTTAAGTCCTCTTCACCGTATACAACTTCCATTGCACGACCACCCAAAACGTATGATGGACGAACAACTAGAGGGTAACCGATGTCATTAGCTACAGAGATAGCCTGTGATAGAGAGGTTGCAGTACCGTTACGAGGCTGTAATAAGTTCAACTTGTTTACAACTTCCTGGAATAACTTACGATCCTCAGCTCTATCGATGTCATCAGGTGAGGTACCGATGATAGGTACACCTTCCTGCTCTAACTTCTTAGCTAATTTTAATGGGGTCTGACCACCGAACTGAACGATAACACCAACAGGTTTCTCGATTCTTGCAATCTCAAGAACATCTTCTAGAGTTACAGGCTCAAAGTACAGTCTGTCTGAGATGTCATAGTCAGTAGATACGGTCTCAGGGTTGCAGTTAACCATGATTGACTCATAGCCATCTTCACGTAATGCCATTGAAGCATGAACGCAACAGTAGTCGAACTCGATACCCTGACCAATTCTGTTAGGACCACCACCTAGAACGATAACTTTCTTTCTGTCAGTAGGTCTTGCTTCACATTCCTGCTCATAGGTTGAGTACATATAAGCAGTTGAAGTAGCAAACTCAGCAGCGCAGGTATCAACTCTCTTGTAGGTTGGATAAACTTCAAACAACCAGCGACGAGCGCGAACTTTATCTTCTGTGGTCTTTAACAGAGTAGCTAATCTTGCATCAGAGAAACCACGAGCCTTTAAGTCGTGCATTTCGTCAGCATCGATTGACTTTAGTGTTCTGCCACTTAAAGACTGCTCAATGTCGATGATCTCTTTAATCTGGCTTAAGAACCAAGGATCGATCTTGGTGTAGTCAAATACTTCTTCAACGGTCATGCCGATACGGAAAGCATCGCCCAAGTACCAGATTCTGTGAGCACCGGCGCTCTCTAATTCATGAAGTAACTTCTGACGTGCATCAGGTTTCTTCATGTCTAAACGAGGATCAAAGCCTAACTTACCAGTCTCAAGACCACGAAGAGCTTTCTGTAAAGACTCTTCAAAGGTACGACCGATAGCCATAACCTCACCTACAGATTTCATCTGAGTGGTTAGTCTGTCATCAGAGTTAGGGAATTTCTCGAAGTTGAAACGAGGGATCTTAGTTACAACATAGTCTAAGCTTGGCTCGAATGATGCAGGGGTCTTATCACCAGTAATATCATTGCCTAACTCATCTAAGGTATAACCTACAGCAAGCTTTGCTGCGATCTTAGCGATAGGGAAACCAGTAGCTTTTGAAGCTAAAGCTGATGAACGTGAAACACGAGGGTTCATCTCAATGATAACCATACGGCCGTTCTGTGGGTTAATACCGAACTGAACGTTAGAACCACCGGTTTCAACACCAATTTCACGTAAAACTGCCATAGCAGCATCACGCATGATCTGGTATTCCTTATCAGTTAAAGTCTGAGCAGGTGCAACTGTGATTGAGTCACCAGTGTGAATACCCATTGGGTCAAGGTTTTCAATTGAGCAGACAATAATACAATTGTCTTTGCGGTCACGAACAACCTCCATTTCGTACTCTTTCCAACCGATAAGTGACTCATCGATTAAAAGTTCATGAGTAGGGGAGAGTTCTAAACCCTTGTTACAAATCTCTTCGAATTCTTCAGGGTTGTAAGCAATACCGCCACCAGTACCACCCATGGTGAATGATGGACGGATGATGCAAGGGAAGCCAACCTGTTTTTGAACATCCCAAGCTTCTTCCATGCTGTGAGCAATACCAGCACGTGGGCACTCAAGACCAATCTTCTTCATGGCCTTGTCAAAACGCTCACGGTTCTCTGCCTTGTCGATAGCATCAGCTTTTGCACCGATCATCTCAACATTGTATTTAGCTAGAACGCCGTGCTTTTCAAGGTCTAGAGCACAGTTTAATGCTGTCTGACCACCCATGGTAGGTAGGATTACATCAGGGCGCTCTTTAGCGATGATGTTCTCAACAACTTTCCAGTGAATTGGTTCGATGTAGGTTACGTCTGCAACATCAGGATCAGTCATGATGGTTGCAGGGTTTGAGTTAACTAGAATTACCTCGTAGCCTTCTTCACGAAGTGCTCTACAAGCCTGAGTACCAGAATAGTCAAACTCACAAGCCTGTCCAATAACGATAGGACCTGCACCTAGGATCAAAATCTTCTTTATATCAGTACGCTTTGGCATCTGTTATCCCCTAGTCTTTCTTACGGTAATTGCGCATTAGTTCTACAAAGTGCTGGAATAGATACATTGGATCATGTGGACCAGGACTTGCTTCAGGGTGACCCTGGAAGCTGAATGCAGGAACATCAGTACGCTCAACACCCTGTAAGGTGCCGTCAAACAGAGATTTATGAGTTGCCTTCAGATTTGTAGGCAGTGTAGCCTCATCAACGCAGAAGCCGTGGTTCTGTGAAGTGATGTAAACAACACCTGTTGCTAAATCACGAACAGGGTGGTTAGCACCGTGGTGACCACACTTCATCTTGATTGTCTTAGCACCAGAAGCTAATGACAGTAACTGGTGACCTAAACAAATACCGAACAGAGGGATCTTGTGCTCAATAAATTCTTTAATTGCTTCCTGTGCATAAGTACAAGGCTCTGGATCACCAGGACCATTTGACAGGAATACGCCATCAGGGTTCATCTTGATAACTTCACTTGCAGGGGTCATTGCAGGAACGACTGTTACCTTGCAACCTAGAGAGGCTAAAATGCGGAGAATGTTGCGCTTGATACCGAAATCATAAGCTACAACGTTGAATTCTGTACGGCTCTTGTTTACATAACCCTGACCTAACTCCCATGTACCTTCAGTCCAGGTGTAGATTTCAGGAGTTGTAACTACCTTAGCTAGATCCATGCCTTTAAGACCTGGGAACTTTCGAGCTAATTCAACAGCCTTTTCTTCAGTCATATTAGGATCTGTTGATAGACAGCCGTTCTGAGCACCCTTCTCACGAAGAATTCTTGTCAGCATACGAGTGTCAATGCCGTAGATACCTGGCTTTTTGTATTTTGCTAAGAAATCGCTTAAATTCTGTGTGCTACGGAAGTTTGATGCAACTAATGATAAATCACGAATGATTAAACCCATTGCAAATATATCACGAGACTCAACGTCTTCGTCATTAGTACCGTAATTACCAATATGTGGATAAGTTAATGTAACGATTTGGCTAGCGTATGAAGGATCGGTTAAAATTTCCTGATAGCCGGTCATAGATGTGTTGAAAACGACTTCACCAACAGTTGTTGTATTCTCAGCACCAAAAGCTTTACCTTTGAATACTGTACCGTCAGCAAGAGCCAAAATTGCGGATGCGACCACAAAGACCCCCAAAAATGTTATTGAGTACACCAAGTGACGCAGATCGAATATTTGCTTGTTAAATACACTGATCTTAGTCTGGGATATTTTAGACGAATCCTGTTTTTTTTCAAGATAAAAATGCGATCTTAGTCTCGTTTGTTTTTTACTTATAAAACAATAAATTAAAAAATCATGGGCCATTTTGATAGGCTCTAGGCATAAACTCAGAATTTTTTGCTAGCGTATAAGGTAAAAGACAGCTAAAAACAAAGCTGAAAAAAATCCTTGAATTTGATTATTTTATTGCGAGTTGTTAGTAAAAAATCAAGCTCATTCTTTAGTATAATGACAAGCTATATAAGCCGAGCTTTAAGTCTTCATAGCCAAAATTACTAGTAACGTTACAAAGATTAGATAAATGAGTTTTAACAAGTCAAATCATAAGCACTGTTCTTGCAGACATTTACTGTCAGCAGTGTCTTTTGCACCTGTTACAAGCACATTTACAAACGCAATTTCAAAATCATTTGTACTTGATTCAATTAAAAAATCTCTTCTCTCAATAGCACTTTCCTCTGTTTTAATGAGCATTGCTCTGTCAGCCTGCTCATCAGATGGTAAACCTTTAAAAATTAAATCAGGGGTAGATGATCCTGTAAGTATTGAGGTTAAAGGAGTGCAAAGTGAAGAGGTTGAACAGAATATCAACGCTTATTTAGCAACTCTGCCAACCATTTCTAAATCAAGAGCAAGACTGTACAGCCGAGAGATCACCGATAAGATCACTACAGCTATGCATTCCTTTGGCTACTACCATCCTACGGTTACTTTAGATTTTCCTAAAAAGGAAAGTCTTTTTGACAGAAGTTTAAAAGCTAATGTTGATTTAGGTAAGCCTTTATTTATTCGTAATTGTCATATTGAAGTTATAGGTGAAGGCGCTTATTACAGCTCCTTTGCCAAGATCATTGATGAGAGCGGACTAAAGTCGTACACCCTCTTAAGACATGGTAATTACGAAAAGTTAAAAGAAGATCTAAAAAGCAGAGCTCTAGAAATAGGCTTTTTTGATGCAAAGATTATCTCTTCACGTATTTTGGTCTACAAAGAGCAGAACGTAGCTGATATCCAATTAGTTTTTGATACAGGTAAACGTTATCAGTTCGGCGCTGTGATTGCGGATGCTAAAACAAAAGAGCTGATGCAACCATCATTATCTTTACAGAACTTTGTAGAAGGTGAGTATTTCTCATCGAAAAAACTCTCAGATTATACTTCAGCTTTATCTCAAACTAATTTCTACAAATCAGTTGATGTAAGACCGTTAGTTGAAGAGAAAAAAGATGGCAAAATTCCTGTATCAGTAGCGCTTGAACGACAATCTAAAAATTTATTCAGAGTAGGTTTAGGTTACTCAACAGATGAGAGTGTTCGTGGTATTTTAGCTTGGGACAAGCCTTTAATTAACTCAAAAGGGCATTCTTTTAGCTCATACTTTAGAGTATCAAGTATAAAGCAGGATGCTCAGGCAATTTATAAGATCCCTCATAAGAATCCCAATTTAGATTACTTCTATATCAAGTTAGCTCAAACTCATACTGACTTTAATGATACCTTATCAGACTTATCTCATGCTTCATTCCATTATGTAGCTAATATGACAGGTGTCTGGAGACGTGATTATTATTTAGCTCTAGAGTATGAAGACTTTATTCAAGGTCTTGAAAAAGATAAGGCATTGAATTTAACTCCAGGTGTTATTCTTTCAAGACGAACCACCACCGGAGGTTTAGATCCTAAGACAGGTTACAGTATCAGTTTTGATAACCGTTTTGGTACCAAAGCGGTAACAGATGCTAATTTCTTTAGATCAGAACTTGTGATTAAAGGTGTGTTCTCGCCTACAGAGAGAACCAGAGTCTTGTATAAGTTAATGCAGGGTGGAATTTTTGGCTCAGATGCAAATAAAGTGCCTCCGTCAATGAGATTCTTTGTAGGTGGTGAGCAGACCTTAAGAGGCTTTGGCTATAAGACCCAGTCATCAAGACGTTTAGGTTATCTTACAGGTTCTCGCTACCTAACAGCAGGAACACTAGAATATATGTTCCCTGTTGGTATTGAGAATTCTCGCGGTGCAGTATTTTTAGATTCAGCAATTTGTACTAATTCCTATTCAAAAGATAAATCGGTACTCTACGGACCAGGTATCGGCTTTAGATATATGTCAAAGTACGGAACCTTCAAAGTCGATCTTGCCTATGGCATTGATAACAAAAATGACAATCGACAGTTTAAGCTTCATCTGTCATTCGGCCCTGAGTTCTAACAGGAAAAGATAGAAAATAAAGAGTTAAATCATGAGTGCAAAAAAGACTATTAAAATAGCAGCTCTTGTAGGATCAGTAATTTCAATTCTGATCTTTTCAGCACTCTTTTACCTTTTTGCTACTACAAGCGGTCTGCGCTTTGTGATTGCAAGAGTAAATTCAGCTTTAAGTGATTATGTAAAAATTACAGCTGATATTGAAAAAGGCTCGGTATTAACAGGATTTAAAACTACCAAACCATTTGAAGTCTTAGTCTATGATGTAGTTGATGTCAGAGCTAAAAAACTCAATATTGAATATGACGGTTTAGGGTATCTTGCAATCTCTAGACTTGATATCAATTTAATCGATGCTGATACACTTGAAGTTGAGTTATTAGACTCAGATGACACTTCAACTGATGACGAAACAGATGATGGTGAGAATTTTAGACTCAACATTCCTGTAAAAATCTTTATTAACAAGTTAAAACTTAAAGATTTTGCTTATTTGTCATCAGTAGTAGACGTTTTAGTTAAAAAAGCTGATTTGTCACTGCAGACCTATAAAGACTATGCTGCAGTAGATAAAGGTGAAATAGACAATCCAACTGTTCACTTAAAGTACGAGTCAGAGGATGACACTCCTAATAACTTACCTGAGATCTTAAGCTTTGATAATGGCAATGGCGCCATCGAAAAAATCTATGACATCTTTTTACCCTTAGATGCTGCACTACATAACCTGAAGTTAAAAAATGCCCACTACTATATGAATGGCTATGACACAGGTAATTTCAATGCCTTTGTAGATGTGTTCTGGTCTCAGTCATTATTAAAAGTTAAAACTATTGATGTGGAGCATCAATTAGGTAAAGCCTCCTTAAAAGGCTCAATGGATTTTATTGACTATTACAATCTAAACTTCAAATTAACAGGTGAGGGCGCAAAGTCTGAATATAACCTTAAGAATTATGATGGCTCTTTATATGGTTTAAAAGGTAGCTTCTCTCTTACAGGTGACTTAGTGAACATGAATGTGGATATGTCAATTGACAGTCCATATGAGGCCAAGGTAAAAGGCAGATTAAATCCACTTTCAAATGAGTTGCCTTGCTATTTATCAATTGAATCAGACAAACTTTTTTATCCTCTGCAGAATACGCAGTCTTTAAAGAGTAAAACCAAAGAGCTGTCCTTATCTGAACTCTCTGATGTATTCAGTGCAGTTGAAAAGTCTTTATCTCCAAATCTTGAAAAAGAGGATCTCTTAAAAGACAGAATTAAAGCTCAAAACATGAAACTCCTGCTTACAGGAGCTGTTTTTAAAGAGATGCATCTGACTTTTGATTCTGAAATCTCAGGACATGGTTTTACAGACTTAAAAACAGATATTGATGCTACAGTAACTTTAGATAAAGCTCATTTTAATAACTTCTCTTTAGAAGGACTTTTAGGTAAGAGAAATTTTTCATCAAAGATTGAAGGTGATCTTACCTTTACAGATGGTCCTAGCTATCAGGGTAACATTAAGATTAAAGCTGATGATGCCTCAGGTTTACATGAAAAGTTAAAAGGTGAGTTCTCTCTAAACTCTGATCTTTCAATTGGCTATGATCTTGACAGAGATGAGGTTATCTTTGATGTAGCGTCATTAAAATCAGATTTTTACTTCAACTCTCATAAAGCCAATCTGAATGTTGAGAATTTTTTAGGGTCAGTTAAAGATGGTTTCTCTGTAGATGTCTTTAAGTTATCTCAGAATGATAATTATGTAGTATTAAAAGGTGATGTCTCAGAAGACTCTTATCTTGAAGGCTGGGTATCAATTTCTGATCTTTCAAAACTTGATCCAAAAGCAAAAGGCGCAGTTACAGGAAAACTGCTAATTGAAGGTGCATTAGACGAGCCTAATGTCATTGTTTCAGGAAAGAGTGAAAAGATAAATTATGGTGAGCTGTTAGTAAAAAAACTTGTCTTTGACAGTAATGTAAAAGTGGCAGCAGGTACCGTTAATTTATCAGTCATCTCTAATACCATACGTCTTGCTAAAGACATTAAAGCTTACAAGAAGTGCTCTTTAGATGTTGAAGGTACGCTTGAAAAGCACAGCCTTACTTTATCCTGCGGTTCTGATTCAGGAAGCTATCTATCAGCAAACGGTGGCTATAACAAAAAGAGTAAGGTTTATTTTGGTACTGTCTCTAACCTTATTGTGGTAAGCAATGTTATTGATCCTATTTCAATTGCTGATCCTGTGGAGCTTACATATAACAACGCAACTCACAAAGGCTCTGTAAGTACGATTAAACTTACAGATGGTAATGCTAATTTAGATATCTCTGAGATTAAGATTGCTCCTAATTCAGTATCAGCCATTGTTGATTTAAATAAGTTACAGTTAAAGTTGCTTAAAAAGTACTTACCAAAAGACAGTTTTGTTTCAGGTCTTTTATCATTACATTCAGAGATCAGTGTTAACGGTAAGGTGCCTTTAATAAATGCTAAGGTTAAAGCTCAAGACGGTGTGGTAGTTTATAAGTCATCTATTTTCCCATATGATACTGTAAACTTTGATTTGAATGCTAACTCAAGTCTACTTACAACCGATCTTACAGCTAATCTTAAAAAGGACAATGGACTACTCTCAGTCCATGCTGATGTAGCCGATCCTTACAATAAGAAAAACTTATCAGGCAAGGTAAAGTTAAAAGAGCTGTCCTTAGATCTGTTTACAGCATCTACTAATTCATTAAATTCCCTAAAAGGCAAAGCCAATATTGAAGGCTCTTTAGATGGTACTTTAGCTAAACCTTTATTCTTTGGAAAAGTTTCTGTTAAAGGCAGTGCAAATCCTAGCTACAACGTAGGTACCGTTGATGACTTTGATATTACCGTTAATGCTAATGGTTCGACCGGTATCTTAGACGGTGACCTGTCTTTGAACGGTTCAAAGGCAAGTTTAAATGGTAATTTAAATTGGGAGAATGAAGCTTTAGGTCAGCTTAATGTTGATGCTGACAATCTGCCAATCTTCTTATTAAGCTATGGTGAAGCTCAGGCTAATGTCCATACTAAGGTTACCTTAGATAAAATTTTAAAAGTCACCGGCAATGTAGAAATTCCAAAAGGCCTAATTAAGTTCAAGTCAATTGAGAACAGCGCTATAGCTCCTTCTAAAGATGAGATCTTTGTAGATGATGAGAGCAATTTAAAAAGCGTGATCACCAAACTCAATGAAAATGGCATTAACAACGACATGTCTATTGATGTGGATGTAAATCTTGGAAATGACGTTAAAGTTGATGCTATGGGATTAAAAGCTGATGTCTTAGGTAGTGTAAAAATCCATAAGGCAACAGACAGTAATACTGTAAGAGGCAGTGGTTTAGTTTATTTAGAGCATGGTAGAGCAGAACTCTACGGTCATAAGTTCATCGTAAATAATGCTGAGGCTAAATTTAAAGGTAATCTCTTTACACCTTTAATCAATTCAGAGGTTGTAGTTGATCCTTCCTCAATTGAAGATGATGTTGTGGCAGGTGTAAGAGTAAAGGGCAGAAGTGACGATTTGAATATCACCCTATTCTCAATGCCAGCTATGAGTCAGAACGAGATCCTGTCATACCTCTTATACGGGCATGGACTTGAAAAGTCTACAGTTACAGGTAATTCTGATAACAGCAGTGCTCAACTTTTAATGACATTAGGTTTAGGCACCACTACAGGTATATTAAATTCAGTTGTAGGTATCTTTGGTATGGATGGAGTGCAGTTAGGCTCATCAGGAACAGGTGACGATACCCAGGTTGAAGTACAAACCTATTTAAGTAACAGAATTAGATTATCCTATGGTTATGGTGTATTTAATTCTGTAAATGAATTTAAGTTACGTTATGAGATAATGCGCAGACTTTATGCTGAATTTATTTCATCACTTGATCAGTCTATAGATTTGATTTACAGCTTTGAAGTTGACTAGAATTTCATATGCAAGAAATTTAGACATAAGTAATATAGACTCAAGTAATACAGAATCATAAATAAAGTTTAAAGAACTTTAGGTGAACCATATTGAAATACGTTTTTACTGACAATACAACAGAAGCTCAGAATGCTGTAGATGCGGTTTTAGAGCTTGAATATAATGATCTTTTAACTAATCTTGGGGAATACTCTTTTAAGACTACAAAAGATCTTACGCCTCGTTCATTTTCTAAATTACAGTTAAGAGCGCGTAATGCTTTAAAGTCTCTTTTAAATAACCCTCTATCAAAAGTAATGCTCTTATGTGGAAGCACCAGTGTCGATACTATTGATATTGCTTGTGACCTTTTCAAAGATGTAGCTTCAATTACACCTACTATAGCTATTGCTCCTACAAAATTTGAGCTTTTCGGTTCAGAAAAGGAAAGTGGTGTTTTAACAGAACCAGGCTTTGTGGTTATGCCTTGTTCTCACTTTATTGATCATCCAAAGTGGCTCGGTATGGCTGATGCTTGCATTGCGATGAATGAAGGACTAAAGCTGGTTCTATGCGGTGATGCAACTGACTGTGCTACTTTAAATATGATGTGGCAGACATTAGATAATGCTGTGCGAGCTGATATTGTCCTTGAGTATCCAATATTAGGAGCTATGACCTTAATGGGTTCGTTAGTAGCCTCTTACAGTGAAAAGTACCACGTCAACGCTTTTGATGATAAAGCAATAAGTCTTTTATGTATCTGGTCATGCAGACAAAGTGGTGACAGACGCTATTTAGGTATTCCTGAGGCAAAGCTACTCTCATTAGTCATTGAAGCTAATCGATATGCATCTTTAAAAGCTCATGGCAGTGAAGACTTTATAGTTACAGAACATGATGTTCTAAAGGCTATTGGCGCTGCTGACTTTAGAGTAAATTCTCTAGCTGAATCTGAACTTAGAAATCATCGAGACAATCAGATTATATTAGAGACCAAAGGTGAGGTTACAGGACAAATCAATGGCCTGAGTGTCATTGAAACTGCCGGTACCTCTTATGAGTACGGTGAGCCTGTAAGAATTACAGCTACATTAAGAGCTGGAGGTGATGGAGACGTCATCGATATTGAAAGAAAAGCAGAACTAGCTGGTCAAATTCACGCTAAAGCAATGATGATCATCAATGGCTTTTTAGCAACAGAATTTGGTTCTGAACAGCCACTGCCAGTATCTGCAAGCTTAGTATTTGAGCAATCCTATAGTGAAATCGATGGTGATTCTGCCTCATTAACAGGTTTGTGTGCAGTAATTTCAAGTTTGGCAGACTTGCCTATAAGACAGGATCTGGCTGTAACAGGTGCAGTCGATCAGTTTGGTGACGTACAGCCTGTAGGTGGTGTTAACGAAAAGATAGAAGGTTTCTTTAAGATCTGCCGCTTACATGGACTTACAGGAACACAGGGCGTAATCATCCCTTACTCATGTATTCATCAGCTTGTTCTCCGTCCATCAGTTGTAAAAGCTGTAAAAGAAGGTCGTTTCCACATTTATGTGGTAGGACATGTAACAGGCGCTTCTAAAGTTCTGATGAAGACTAATTGGGGAGAGCCTGATGACAATGAGTCTATCTGTGGCAAGATCTGCACCCGCTTAGATGATCTAAGTGCGGTTAAAGCCTCAAAACCATGGTGGCATTTGTGGTAAGTAATCTTATCAAGCCTTAAAATATCTAATCTATTTTGAGCCTGCAAGACACAATAAAGCAGGCTCAACTCTATCCTTACTTTGTACTCGAATCCTAAGTTAAATTTTACCTTACACAATTTTCAAATCTGAATTTTTACGTTTTAAAGAGCGCTTATTTATCGTATTTGTAAAACATGAGATCCATTTATGAGATTACTCTATCTGTAAGAATACTTAACGCTAAGTTATTTCTAAGAATAACTAATTATTCTTAAAGACATAAAGAATGAATAACCATAAAGGAGTTCATATGAAAGTTAGAAACTTTTTAGCTGCAATTTGTTTATTAGGCTGCGTATCAGTAGCTTCAGCACATGGAAGCTATGGTTTCTTTTATGATGATGGAGATTCTAGTATCTCTATAGGTAAATCAGGTGCCCATTCAGCTCTTGTGGCTCCAGCTCCACATTTTGAGCCAAAACATGATGGCCCAGAGCATCGTTTGGCTCCTCCTCCACGCCGATTCGGTCATGATTTAAGACCTCGTTTTGTAGAGCATTATTAAAAGACAGAATTAAATGAAATCTAGGCTAATTGCTTTAGTTCTAGACAAGAAATATAAGTTTAAAAACTACTTTTGAAACAACTTTGACACTGACAAAAGGTTTATTTATGAAGTTAAAGATTGTCTTATTAGTCCTCATCACTTTAGGCCTGATTTCTCAGGCGCAAGCTGGTATGGGCTTCTACTTTGATGATGACGATACTTCATTTTCAATAAGTTCTGGTCGTGGACATCATTATGCGCCTCCGCCTCCTCCTTCAGTAGTGGTATTGCCCCCTGCTCCTGGTCCTCACTACGCACCTCCACCACCACCTCCTCCTCGTGAGTTCGGTCCAGGTCCTTGGGATGGTCCAAGAGGTTTTGCTCCACCACCACCTCCTCCTCGTAAGTTCGGCCCTGGTCCTTGGAATGGTCCAAGAGGTTTTGCTCCACCTCCACGTGGTCCACATGGTCACCATCATAGACATTTCCGCTAACCTTAGAAAAGAGAGTCTTAATCAAGGCTCTCTTGATTTTTTTTTCTCTTACGCTTTATTAATCTTACCTTTCAACTTTGTGGGAGATCTTGAAATTCCGTTACAAAACAGAGCATTAAATTTTTATAATGCACTCTTTATATGCAAAATAGTTCAATTTTCATAAAATTAGGACAATTAACCATTAAAGCTCCATAATAATGACATCAACTTTTATGGAGAAAACTCATGTCAGTAAAATCAAATTTATGTGGCGCACTTTTAGGCGTTATTGTTTCTATGTATTCATTTAGCTCTTATGCACAGGAAACCATCCATGTAGGAACAGAGCCTACCTTTGCTCCATTTGGTTTTGTTGATGATAAAACTTCAGAAATTGTAGGTTTTGATATTGATGTTATCAATGCTATCGGAAAAGCTGCAGATCTTAATGTTGTAGTTGAATCAATGCAGTTTGACGGTTTAATTCCTTCAATCTTATCAAACTCTATTGATGCAGCTATTTCTGGTATGACTAAGAACCCAGAGCGTGAAAAGATGGTTTTATTCTCAGATCCTTACTATGTAGCAGGTCAGGATCTAATGGTAAGAAAAGATTCTGTTGGCAAGTACAAGGACATGAAAGCTTTAGAGGGTAAAGGCGTTTGTGTACAGTTAGGCTCTGTTGGTGCAATCGTAGCTGAAGGCATTAAAGATGCTAAAGTGAAAAACTTTAATACCGTAACCGAAGCTTATATGGAGCTTAAAAAGCACGGCTGTGAAGCTGTTATCACTGGTACACCTGTAAATCAGTTCTATTTAGTACAGACAGGCGATAAAGAGCTTGTACATGTACCAGAGAGTGTGGTTCGTGCTGCAGACTTGGGTATTGTAACCAATAAGAAAAACACAGCTTTAATGGAAAAGATTAACGCAGGTCTTAAAAAGATCAAAGAAGATGGTACTTACGATAAGATCTACAACAAATGGTTTAAGTAGTAAGTACTGATAGATTTTAAGAGGGAGGCTAAAGCCTCCCTTTTTTATTAAAGCTCACAATTTCGTGATTTACGACAATTAAGCTTATTCGTTAAATAAAATTCCGTCGGCCACTTCTTTAGCCTTAGCTTCACCCTCAAGAGCTTTTAACAACTCCAAAGCAAATGGAATTGCATAGTTAGGACCACGACCTGTAATGATGTTTTCTTCAGGATTTACACTTACAGGCTTTTCACTGAATTTAGCTCCACACTCACAACCAGGGTAGGTTGATGCCTTTTCAGTATTCTTTAAAATACCGCATGAATAGAGAATGAATCCAGGAGCAGCACAGATAGCTCCAATTAGTCCTTTCTTTTCTTTTTGAGACTTTAACATATCAATTAGCTTTTGACAGCCTGAATAACTCTTAGTACCAGGTCCACCAGGAACGACGATAAGATCAAAGTCCTCGTTAACATCTTCAATGTTCTGCTGACATAAGAGGGTGGATCCATGAGCTAGGTTTACCAAGCGAGAACCATCTGCACTTACAGATGCGGTTACTACATTTACACCGCCTCTTTTTAAGATATCTAATACAGCAGTAGACTCAATGTCTTCTGTTCCCTGAGTATATACAATTAAAGCTTTTGACATGGTTATCTCCTTATCTAATATATTTAAGATCATATAAATTTCATTAGAAAATTCAATAAGAAGATTTAAAAAATGCGAGATAGAGGGGATAAAAAAAGCAACCATCTGGTTGCCTGTATTATTTTTGGCTCCTCCTGCGGGACTTGAACCTGCGACATACGGATTAACAGTCCGCCGTTC
>ERZ1026846.1312-NODE-1312-length-16256-cov-57.161410_pt1 | contig 16256 bp, 12 predicted proteins | sample MGYA00380153_ERZ1026846 | MGnify/ENA primary metagenome ERZ1026846 (study PRJEB33269, sample SAMEA4719789) | human gut metagenome | biome: human-associated habitat; feature: organic feature; material: feces | place: Cameroon | collected 2013-10 ... | reverse complement strand
AAGCCGTGGCTCAGGAACTGTTTGATAAAGACAGGCTCACCACCCTGATTTTCAAATAGTTTTTGCTGCCCCCCAAAAACAGAACGAAGCAAATGCAAAAGCAATATCCACACGCCCCAAAAGCAGAACGAAGCAAATGCAGAAGCAATGCCCCACACGCCCTGAAAGGGCAGAAGCTCCTAGCCCAGGGCAACACCCTGGGTATAAACAGCATTTCGCCCTGCGCCCTGTAAGGGCAAAAGCTTTAAAAATACGCATTAATAACTAACTTAATATAAAATTTATGATGAAAAAAATCATGTTATCAATCTGCCTCCTCTGCGCCTGCACTACCTTACAGGCTCAAGGACGCAAGCACACAACTTTCTTTGACCAGAGAGCTACGCTCTTTGAAGTTCTCCCAACCAGCAAGAAGGACATCATCTTCCTGGGCAACAGCATCACCAACGGAGGTGAATGGGCAGAGTTACTTGGCAACCCACACGTCAAGAACCGAGGAATCAGCGGCGATAGAGCCGATACCATGCTCGACCGCCTCCACGTCATCACCAAGGGCAAGCCAGCCAAGATTTTCCTCTTGATCGGCATTAACGACCTCGCCGGAGGCCGCAGCGTCGAGGACATCGCCAAGGACATCGATGAGATTGCTGAGCGAATCAAGAACGAATCTCCTTCTACCCGACTCTATCTGCAGAGCGTTCTGCCGCTGAACCCAAAGTTCAACATGTTTGTTGACCACATGAGCCGCAAGAAGGATGTTCCTGCCCTCAATGCCCTGATCAAGGACATCGCCAACCGACGTGGCTTGACCTACATCGACCTCTTCTCTGAGTTCGTGGCTCCTGGAACCCAGGACATGAACCCGGATTATACCAACGATGGCTTGCATCTGCTCGGAAAAGGCTACCAGAACTGGGTAAGAATCCTGAAGCCATATCTTGGGAAATAAATTCAAAAGAGATAGATTTACCTACATATCAATAAGTTACGTAATTTCTTCTATGTAGTAAATCTCAAAATCATCCTCGAATAGGGGTATAAACAAAGAAAATCGGGCTGTTAACTGTTAACCTGTTAACCGCCCGATTCCTTTTATATATAATGTATGTCTGATTTTTTGTTGTTAAACGAAAAAAGGAGCATCAACCGCTCCTCAATTCCCGGAAAGCCCCGTTGGCTCCCCTTCTACATCTCGGAAGCCCCTTTGGCTTCCTACTTTGCTTCAATTACTGTTTCTGAACTTTTAATGTTCTTTACTTTTAAATACTTGAACTTCTTAAAGTCGTTGAACTTCTTAAAGTTCATTACCTCGTTGGCTTTTACTTAAGCGAGCTTGTTGCTAGCTGCGCCAACTGTTGCAGCAAATGCTACTACTGCTGCGAATGCAATTCCTAATACTAACATAACTTTTCCTTTCTTTACTTTAAATTAAACATTATCCTTTATATTAACAATCTTTCAACGTTACCCTGCTTCTCCAATCTTTCTCCTTATCTAATACCTTTGTTTATCCTATCTAATACCTTCGTTATCCTTACTCTAACAATCTTTCTTCCTTATAACCAACACTTTATGTTACCTGAACTAACAATCTTTTATCCTTCTTTCTTAATTCCGGTGCAAAGATACAAACTTTTGTGTTCGCACACAAGTTTTTTAGGAGAAAAGTTTCAGAAACCCCCGATTTCTTGATAAAGGTCAAGAACCTTTACAGAGATGTTACAAAAAAGCACCCATACGCACCATCTCAGTGCATATAGGGCGCTTTCCTTAGTGGTTAAACATCTCCCACCTTATTATATAAGAGCAAGCCTTAATTATATAAAATCAAGCCCTACGCTGCCATTCCCGGCGTTCCATAGTGCCCATACTTGCCGATGAACTTAGCCGTCTTCGAGAAGGTGCCATCCTCGTTCTTCACTATGAAACCACGCTTCTTCCAGTTGCACAGCAGGATGGCAAGTTTCGTCTTCGTGCCGTGAATCTGACACACACGCTGAATCTCCACCTTATCAAACGTATCGTGAACAAAGAGAAGAAGATTGCTCACACCCGTAGCATGATAAACCATCTGGCTGTCGGCATCTATCGCCTCCTGCATCTGATTGCCGAAGAAACGCATCTTGCACCACAAATCATACTTCACGCTCCATACGATGAAATCCTCTATCGCCTTCTCCCACTTCTCGCCATTCGCCAGATAAAGCACCATCGCTCTGCGGAAACCATTCGCCAAACTGCGCTTGGCAAACTCGGCGTAAGGCTTGTTGTAAGCCAACTGAGCCAGTTCCATAAGCTCACTGCCCAGGCGCTCGATAAGCTGGCGCACCTTCCTGCACTCCTTGGAACCGCTGGCGGCATTCAACTGATGGATGTAAGGAGCCAGCTGCGACTTGAACTGCGCATCATAATTCCCCACAACCGGACAAGGAGCGAACTCGGGAAGGAAGATAGTGGCAAGCGACAATCGGCTCACGGCTCCATCAGCTACTTCACGAACCGAGAAGAACTTCTGGGTAACGGCGATGGTGCTGGAAGCATTCCAGTTGAAACGGGTCTTCACGCGGGCAGTAACGCTCTTGGTGCCCACACGCTCCTGACCATCCTCAGAATTATCCCAGCAGAGACGAATCAGCTGGCTAGGGTCGTTGAACTTCTTGAGCATGTCCACCTCGTCCATCTTGCAGTAGAGATAAGCGTCGCCAGCCTTCTGCGCATCGTCGAGACGCTGGATGTAGGCAGCACGGGTAAGGTCGGGCGAAACGATGCGGATACAGATGTCTTCCGGACGCACCGGCTTCTTCTTATTGTCGCCCATGGTGTTCACCTCGTCCTTCCAATCCTGCTCCTTCTGACGGTTCACCTTATCCATCTGCACCAGGTCTTCGATGATGCAGTCGATAGGTCCGTTTACCGCCGATTTGCCTGACGACATCGGCGCTACGAGCAGGTTCATCATCGCCGCCTCGTGCACCTGATTATCGATGTAGCGGAAGTTGACGCCCTTGAGATGAGCGGCAAGCGGAGGAAAGACCGCCATCGCCACAGGCGCCTTGAAATCGGCTGGCACCTTGCTGGTGAGCAGCTTGATGAGCTTAGGCAAACGGGCAGGCATCTGAGGGGGAACATCAGCGTAGATTCCCGCCTTCTCGGTGGCCTGCTTGGCAAGATAGTTCTTGCGGGCAAGCTCCACCGCCTGCTTCACGAGCTGAGGCATTTCCGAGGACTGAGCCACCTTGCAGGCGCTCTCTACAGAAGCGAACGCCTTCACCTCGTCTTCGCCGAAGATTTCGATTACCTGCTTAATCCAAGCCGCCTCGCTATTGCAGATGTATCTGAGCAGGCAGGCTTCACGATAGATGAAGTTGTTGCGGTTGCCATGGGCAGGAGCACCGCCCATCAGCTCCACCAGCGCCTTGGTAATCTCCTCGTAAGGAACGCCATCGTAGGTTTGCTCATACTGCGCTGCATTGGCAGCCTTTCTCGCCTTCTCCTCCTCGCTCTCGATGGGTTGGAAATCTACGGTTGGAGCAGATGCTGAAGATGAAGATGCATTCTGCTGAGCAGTGCGATGCTTTGCAGAATCAATATCCAATGGACGGCCATCGATAGCCAATCCCCTCTTTCTATAAGCTTCACGATATTCTGCCACGGCTTCCTCGTCCAGGCGCTTGTACCAGTCGTCGGCAGTATAAATCTGGCTCACGGCATCGGTGATGAAGATGATGCGCTCGGGGGTAACGCAGCTAGGGTCTTCGGTGGCATGGATGAGCTTGCAGAAGGCACTCTGCGCCTCGGCGATGGTCATTCCCACCGGGATGCGGATATCGATGTGCGCCTTGTTGCGAGCCGAACGTTCCACGTGAAGCACTTTCCCCTTCCAAAGCTCGATGTCATCGGCAGAGAAAATCTTCTCTCTGAAAAGCTTCTCCTCTGCATCATCAAACATTCCGTTCAGCAGCAGGGCATTCTTCACCGCCGTCTCCACCTCCTCCGGGTTGTCGATGTCAACGGTGGTCTGGAAGGTGAAGGCCGCCGGGTCGATGGTCTTCTGGGCACGATGGTCGTCGAGGAAGTGATAGTAGTGAGGCGAGCGGAATGGCAACTGCTTCTTCAGGAAGCCCACCTGCTTATCCAGCTGTTTGTAGGTCTCGCCCGCCTTCATCTCCTCCTGCTGGGCGGTAAGGTCGCGAATCTGCCCTACGAGCTGGGCGAGCCAAGGCTGCTTGGTAAGCTCGGTGTAGTAATCGAGAAGATAAGTAGAAATCTTACCCATGTTCGCATTGTGATTAGGGTTCATGGCGATGAGACGGCTGCTCATCTTCTTGCACTCATCAAAAGAAAGATTGTTTTTTACCATTTGAATATTATTTTATGTTAAACAATGACTGGAATACTGAAAACCAGCCACTTCTCTTCCGAAAAGCGATGCAAAGATAAACAAAAAAAAAGCCGTTTACAAGTTTTTTCTGGAATAAAAAAGCAGGGGTATAAGGAGGGGTATAAAAAGGTATAAAAGTATAAACAAAGGGTATAAGAGGGGTATAAGCGGGGGTATATTAATACCCCGCTAACTACCATCTCTCGCCATCATCTCGTCATCTTTCATGGTGTTCGAGGTTGGCACTTTCTTATCCACTAATTTCGGCAAGATTTCCTTCAAGTTCACATTCTCCGAACAGGCTGTTTCTCCCAAAATCTTCTTGAAAGTATTCACAATATCGCAATAACGATTGAATCTTTCTAAGCTTATCGAGCCCAACCCACCTGAATCAAGTTTCCACCATTCCAGAGCCGCATATTCGAAAGGTGCAGATTTCACCTGCGCAAGATCCTTCCATTTGCAGAGCGGAGCACGCTCCGTATTCTCCGGAGGTAGTTTTTCATACAGGTGGGCCAGATGTTTGCAGAAGGCTGTAGGAGCTCCCATATCGAATAGCCCCCACCCGTTTAAGAGTCGGAACACAGGGAACCAGTCGGATTGCTTTTTCACCAGCAATTCAGGACAGCCGTTTTTCTTATAAACCGCTATCTTCGGAATTACCAAATCAACCAGTTCCATGAATTTTTCTTTCTTCACTTCGTTCGAAGGCTTGGCACCCACCGCCTTCATCGCCTTCAGCGATGCCACATCGCCGTGTTTCCCCCACTGCTTCACATCATTCACCCTGCCGCTCTTAATCATCAGAATGATGCCCGAAAGCAGGGGAATCATCATCTTTCTGGGCACTCGCTTGTAGAACACCTGGCGCAGGAAATCCACGGGGTCGGCCTTGAACACACGATAAAGGTTAAAGGGGAATGCCCCCAGCTGGCGCTCTATCTCGTCTATCAGGTCCTCATAATCATAAGCCCCGTTTGGCTTCCCCTTGATAGCTATCGGCGTATCTATGAAGAAGCTCTTCGCCGCACTCTCTCGATATTTCGAACTGGTGATGAATCCCATCTCCGTGAGCAGAACGGCTCTGAGTTTCTGCAGTTCATCATCCTTTATCTGTCCCAATTTCTTGAGCAGTCGGTTGCGCGCCTGGGTCATTTCTCTCGAATAATCACTTCGCTGGTTTTCCAGGAAGGCTACCAGTCGCTCTCTTGCCTCTTGCAGGTCTTTATCGAGTTCTTCCTGCAGCATCGCCATCATCTCTCCATCCTGCTCTTCAGCCTGCCCGTTCACCCCAGCATCCTTTCCTGCCAGTTGCTTCTGAATTTTGATGATGCGGTTGATTACGCCTTCCAGCATCAAGGTAGAATCGCTAAATCTAACCAGTTTGTCGATGGTGTAGATAGGTCCGGTGTAGCGCCAGTCTTCATACATTCTGTCGTCGTAAATTTTGATGCGTGCCTGTTCTATTTCCTCATCGGTAGCATCTACCAGTGCTTTTACTTCGAGATAAAGCCCGGTTTTACCGTTTTCTTCCTTGCTGTCGCAAGCCACGCATCGGGTGCGCAGGCTGCTATCTCCCGATGCGATGATGGCAGCTCTTACATCCTCGGCTTCGAGTGCCGAGACAAAGCCTATAGACTTCTGACCTTCGTAAGCCTTTACGGCTAGCAAATCAAAGGGATTGGCATCATCGGGCACTAAACAGAGGGTTTTGCCCACAGCTTCCTTGGCATACTGTACCTCGCAATTTTTCACATCATTGTGAGTGAGTCCTACTATGTGGAATTTCAGAATCTTCATAGTTGTTTATTTTATGCTGTTATAAGTTATTGTGCAGTTAGAACTGCACCATGCAGTTTTCACTGTCGTTTCTAAGTTTGCTACAAAAGTACTGTTTTTTGAGGAGACCACCAAGCATTCTCTCTAAAAACTGCAAAAATACGGGCTTAAAAAAGATACTGATGATAAGAGAGGGAAAAGAGAAGGAAAGGAAAGAGAAAGAGAGGGAAAAGAAAAGGGAAAGAGAAGAAACAGAAAGACAAGGGGGTTAACAGGGTTAACAGTTAACAGCTGTTTTTTCTACCTCCCCCTTGCGTACCTTATTATATTTAAATATATATATACTTATTTTTATATATGTGTGGGAGGTGGAGTATGCATTTTTGGGGTGTTAACTGTTAACCTGTTAACTCTACCTGGTTGATGAGGGAGGAAAATGGGAACGGGAGATGAGGGCTAAACAGGCTTTAATAAGGGCCTAAACAAGGGCTTAAATAAGGGCTTTAACGGGTCATAAATGATGGCTTAACGGGTCATAAATGATGACCAAGGCTGGTCATAAATGATGCCTAAGGCCAATCATCATTTATCACTAGACAAAGGACAAGAAAGACTTAAGTTATGACTTCCCAGGCGGAAAACTATGAGTTATGGGGCAGAAAACTATGAGTTAGTTTTTTTAACGTTACATTTTCATCATTTTCCCGGCAAGTTCTCAATAGAAGAACGAATAATTGTTTTTTTTTACGCATTGAAGTGGATTCTTTAACGCATTGAAATGGTTTTCCGTATTTTTTTTGTACCTTTGCGCCCGGATATTAACTATTATTTTTTAAGTATAAACGTATAAACAGATAAAACGTATGAATTCAAAATCAGTAGCAAAATTAGCAGCATGCGCCTCAGCGACGCTACTGTTGTGGGTAAGCCTGACGAGTTTCTCGCCTGCAGTTACCAAAAACGCCGAAGGTTTCACCGAAAGAAATGCCGAAGGTTTCACCGAAAGTAATACCGAAAGAAATACCATCGGTACTCTTTCTGAATTAAACCAGATTGAATACGAGAAGCATCTCCTGCCTTCCAACAGCATCAGCGCCGGATGCGGATATTCATGGCTCAGCAACGAAATTCTTACGGCTAACGGCAAAAGCCTGAACAGAACGCCTACGGGCTTCGACGTTACCCTGGAATACGCCCATCTGTGGAATCTGTGGAAGCAGCCGAACGCCTACCGCCGTCCTTTTTATATGGGCTTCTCCATCAATGCTGTGGGCAGCAGAACCAAGGTGAAAATCCCTAGAAACGGCGGCAATGACGCCAACGATGTGATCATGAACTATTTCGTGGGTGCGGGTTACAAAATGGCCTACAAGACGAATAAGCACTTCATCTGGAATATGGTGCTGAGCCTTGGCTACGCCTGCACAGACGATGATTTCAACACCATGGATGGCTTTGGTGTCTATGCGGAAATGGGATGCGAATACTTGCTCGGCAAGCACTGGTCGGCTGGCGTGAGTTTTGGCGGTATTAGCACCTCTTATAAGCAGCCGGCAGGATGGGACGGCAAATATAGATTCGGCATCGATCACAATGGCTTGCGCGCAAAGCTGGGGTACTATTTCTAAGTTAACAGCAAATTCAGGCACTTTTACTGGGGATTTGCTACCACAAAATAACGTAAAAAGGTGGACTTTTAACTAAACAGGGGGTAAATTCTGTTTTTTATGTGGAAAAATAATAGAATTTACACCACAAAAAGGCAATCTTTACGAAAAGAAGACACAAAAAGTTAGTACCTTTGCATCAGTTAAAACAAAAAGACGTTGTGAAACGTTTTATCATCATCTTTTACTTATACAAATAAATTATGAAAAAACGAGTTCTCATGGGGATGGGAGCTCGTTTTTCGTTTTTTTAGTACCTTTGCACCCAAGATATTAACTATAATTCAAGTAATAAATAAATGAATAACTGAGCTTTTTAAAGGCAGCGAGGCGATACTCTACCTTATTATTATAGGTAGAATATCGCCTCGTTTCCTTCGTTGAAGAGAAGATCTAGGATGCTCATGTTGGGCTGGAAACCAAATTTCTGCTCATACACCTGATAATAGCGCTTCGATTCGAATTCGGCATCAGGGAGCGGTTTCTTGGGGCGAATGGCTTCGCGGAAATCCTTGATACTTTCAACTTTATGCTTAGTAAAGCTGTTGAATTCTTCACTCTTCACTTTTCGTTCTTCACTTAAAAAGTACTCGTTGGTGATTGAAATCTTGGGACGGATATCCAGAAGTTCTATCATCTTCTCTGTAATCTCCATGTTGAAATCGAAGAGGAACTCGTATTTCTTCTCGTAGAAGGGGCGGATGTCGTCCTGGTAATACTCGAAGAAAGGGCTCTCGCCATAGGCGGAAAGGAGCGCATTCCAGTGGACGTGGCGCCAGTTGGCGTGGTCGGAGATGCGGATGTCCTTCATCGCCAGCGATGTGTTGTGGTTCGTTGGGATGGTGAGCGAGAGGGGGCCGTTGGTGGTCGGGATGATCATACGGTTGCGATAGGTTTGCTTGATAAAGCTCTCGTGGCGCTCTATCAGGCATTCATCGTAGCGGTTCAGCTTCTGATACCACTGGATGGGACCGAAATATGTGGAAGAAAGAAGGGCTTTCAATTTACTTTGAACTTTGAGATTTGAACTTTGAACTTTATGATTACTCTTTACGTTTAGAACAGCTTGTAAGCCTTGCCTATCATCTGATGCTTATGCACCACCTGCTGCCCGGTTGGCGTCTTCAGGAGATAGAAGCGGCAATCCTTGCAGCCGCAGCGCTTGCAGCACACCGTAGGAATGATATACTGCACCGTATCGATGCGAATCGTATCGCCCGGCTGCTTCTCTACCCTACCTATGAAATAAGCCTCAGCAACTATCTTGCGGCGCTGGTTGCGGCGCTGATACGTGACGGAATCCCGGAACACCACCACATCGCCACGATTGAAAAAATCGCAGTCAATCCTATTCACTATCACCCGGTTGCCAGCTTTCAGTTGCGGAGGAAGACCTCCGGCGGGCACCGTGAAGACAGTGAAGGCATAGGTTCGCACCGCCCACACCAGGAGCAGCGACAAACCTAAAGCTATTAGGAACTTAACTGCGATTTTCAAATCTATCTTTGCTTACTTGATTTCAAAAACTTCTGTTACTTGATGTTATCTACGAAGTTGAACAGGCGGTTCCAGCGGATGCCTGAGAAGCCCGGATGGTCAGGACTGTGACTCCACCAGATGAAGATAGGCTTGCCCACGATGTGATCCTCTGGCACGAAGCCCCAGTAGCGGCTGTCGGCTGAGTTGTGGCGGTTGTCACCCATCATCCAGTAGTAATCGAGCTTGAAGGTGTAGCTCTTCGCCAGCTTGCCGTTGATGAAGATGTTGCCCTGGCTATCTACCTTGAGGTCGTTGCCCTCGTAAACCTTGATGCAGCGCTCGTAGATAGGAAGGTTCTTCAAGTTGAGCTGGATGCTCTTGCCCTTCTTCGGAATCCATACTGGGCCGTAGTTATCGCATGTCCAGCCGGTGTAGGCGTTGAGCGGATAGAGGTCGCCGTATCTCGCATCGGTGTTGATGGAAATGCTCTCTACCAGGTTCTTGTTAGCCTTCAGGGCGAGATAAGCCTTCTTGGTGAGTGGAATTACGCCGCTCTGATTATACATCAGCAGGTCTTCGTTGGTAATTCCCAGCTCATCAGCAAGCTCGATAGGGAACTCGCCCTTGAGCTTCATCTTGTAGGTATATTGCACATTATCTGGCTCCTTGTTTGCCTTGCCATCCAGATAAACGATGCGGTTCTTGATCTGCAGGGTTTGTCCTGGCAAGCCCACGCAGCGCTTTACGTAGTTCTCGCGGCGGTCGGTAGGACGGCTGATGATGTCGCCATATTCGCCCGGCATGCTGGCGATGTAGTTTCTACCGGCAGCATACACTTTTTCGAAGTATCGGCGCTGCTGCAATGGGTTCAGCACGCGAACATCCTGCTGCTGTCCGTTCTGCTCCAGAATCTGGTCGCCGATGGAGTAGCACATCAGGTAGAAATCGTTTGCCTGGTAGCGCTCCTCGTTGCAGAGGGTGTCGCCGGCAGGATAGTTGAACACCACGATGTCGTTGAGCTTCACGTTGCCCAAGCCTTTTACTCGGCGGTAATCCCAGTGAGGCCACTCCACGTAGCTCTTCACGTTGACCAGCGGCATGGTGTGCTGGGTGAGCGGCATGGTGAGCGGAGTTTCAGGAATGCGAGGTCCGTAGCTTACCTTGCTCACGAAGAGATAGTCGCCCGTGAGGAGACTCTTCTCGAGAGAGGAAGATGGAATCACATAGTTCTGGAAGAAGAAGAGGTTGATGAAATAAACCGCTACGAGCGCGAATACGAGCGCATCAACCCAGCTCATGATGAAACGGATAGGACCTTCCTCATCCTTCCACCACTGCCAGTGAATCTTCTTGGTGATGTAAACATCGAAGATGAACGGAACCACAATGAGTCCCAGCCAGCTCTCCACCCATATCAGGAAGAGGAGGTAGAGGGCGAGAACCACTGCGAACTTCGCCCACTGCACCTTCATATTAAGGTTTTGTTTCTGCTTGTCAATCATATTTTTTCTTTCTTAATTTCAGGAGAAATCCTGTTTCAAGAAATCATATTTCCGAGATTCCTGATTTAGAACTTAAATAAATCTGATGTGGTGAGCAAACCGGTATGGTTGGCTGTGAACTCAGCTGCGAGAACGGCTCCCAGGGCGAAGCCCTTGCGTGAGTGGGCGCTGTGCTCGATGGTAATCATATCGGCATCGCTGTCGTACATCACGGCGTGGATTCCTGGAACCTCGCCATCGCGTACGCAGTTGATAACCAGGTCTTCATCGGTGATATTTGCATCGCCCTCATCGTGATGGCCATCCTCTGTCCAGTAGGTTACGCCACGCTTCCAATCCTTCTTTCTATCGATGTTGTCGATGATTTCCTCGGCCAGTGTGATGGCTGTGCCTGATGGCGCATCGAGCTTGTGAACGTGGTGGGTTTCCTGCATGCATACGGAGTACTGTGGGAATCCGTTCATGATCTTTGCCAGATAGCGGTTTACGGCAGAGAAGATGGCTACTCCGATGCTGAAGTTAGAGGCCCAGAAGAGGGTCTGCTTGCCGTCGGCGCAGAGCTTCTCCACGTCTTCCTTATGGTCTTTCATCCAACCTGTGGAACCTGAAACCACCTTCACGTTGTGAGAGAAAGCCTTCAGATAGTTGCCGTAGGCGGCAGTAGGGTTGGTAAACTCAATGGCAACATCGGCAGAGCAGAACTCCGGGCTGTCGATATCTTGAGGGTTATTCACGTCAATCTTACAAACGATTTCGTGGCCACGCTGCAGGGCGATCTCCTCGATCATGTGTCCCATCTTTCCGTAGCCGATCAAAGCAATTTTCATCTTTATCTATTTTTTATTTGTTCTTACTCATTTTTTCTGTTCAGTCTGTGGAGGTTGCTTTTATTCTGCATTTTGCAAGGTCAATCTTTGCCTCTTTAAACCAAACGTTTCGGCAAAAATACAATTTTTTCTTCGAAAAACCTTGAAAAATCCTTGTTATTATAATAATAAATAGAAAATTTTGGTTATTTTTGCAGTGATTTAAGGCTTTTAGCCTCATTTAGTAACTAAAAAAGAGAAAATTATGAGCAGATATATATTTGAGACGAAGATGGAAGTGAGGGATTATGAGTGCGATATTGAGGGCATCGTGAACAATGCCAACTATCTGCACTACATGGAACATACCCGCCATCTCTTTCTGAAGGAATGCGGCCTCAGCTTTGCCGAAATGCACAACAAGGGCGTGGATGCTGTGGTGGCGAGAATGAACCTGCAGTATAAGGTTCCGCTGCAATGCGATGATGAATTCTTCTCGCGTCTGTGGCTGGAGAAGCAGGGCGTGAGATATGTTTTCCATCAGGACATCTTCCGTGCCAAGGACGAGAAACTCTGCCTCAAGGCAACCGTAGAGCTCGTCTGCCTCATCAACGGAAAGCTGGGCAACAGCGAGGACTACGATAAGGCATTCGAGAAATATTTCTCATCCCAAGGTTAACAGGTTAACAGTTAACAGCTGATTTTTCAATACCCCCTTCCGCACACGAGCGAAGAACTTGCATCCGCCAAGGTCAAGCATTAGAACTTGCGTTCCGAAAGAGGCAATCTTATAACCCTAATAAAGCCGAACAATTATGGAGCAACTCCTTCACTACGTGTGGAAGCACAAGCTTTTCCCACTCACCCCACTCACCACCACCTGGCACCAGGCTGTGGAAGTTATTGACCCCGGACTGCACAACCGCAATGCAGGGCCCGATTTCTTCAATGCCAAAATCAAACTCAACGGAACCCTATGGGTGGGAAACGTGGAGATTCACGACAAGGCAAGCGACTGGTATGTGCACGGACATGATAAGGATGAACGCTACGACAACGTCATCCTGCACGTTTGCGGAACCATCGATGTAGAAGCCAAGAACTCAAAGGGCGAGCCCCTCGTGCAGTTGCAGCTCGACATCCCCGAAAACGTATCTAAGCATTATCAGGAGCTGCTGAGCATCGACCAGTATCCACCCTGCTACCAGATCATCCCATCGCTCACCCGCCTCACCGTGCACAGTTGGATGAGCGCCCTGCAAACCGAGCGCTTATCGCAGAAAACCGATGCAATAGAGGCGCGCGTAAGGCAATGTAACGGCGATTGGGAGAACGCCTACTTCGTAACCCTGGCGCGCAACTACGGGTTCGGAATCAACGGCGACGCTTTCGAGCAGTGGGCTTACCATCTGCCGCTGAGAGCCGTAGACCATCACCGCGACGACCTCTTCCAGATAGAAGCCATCTTCCTGGGGCAAGCGGGACTGCTGGAGCTGAACACCATTCCCGAAAGATATCAGAAAGACGCGCTGAACGACGGCTATTTCTCCCGACTGAGGAACGAGTATCTCTATCTCTCGCATAAATTCTCGCTGCAGCCGATGGATTACAAGCTGTGGCGGTTCCTGAGACTTCGCCCTCAGAACTTCCCTCACATCCGCATCTCGCAGTTGGCTAATCTTTATTATAACCGCCGTGCGGGGCTGAGCCAGTTGCTGGAGGCAAGCACGGTGAAGGAGGCGAAGCAGGTGCTCTCAACCAGCGTTACGGAGTATTGGGAAACCCATTATACCTTCGGCAGCACGAGCATCCGTAACGAGAAACATCTCTCCCCTTTCTCGCTGAACCTGCTCATCATCAACACCGTGGTTCCCATCCTCTTTGCCTACGGCAGGCACCGGGGTGAGGAGAAATACTGCGACCGTGCCTTCGATTTTCTGGAGGAGCTGAAGGCGGAGAATAACCACATAGTAAGGATGTGGCAGCAGTGCGGATTGGAGGTGGAGAACGCCGGGGATAGCCAGGCGCTTATCCAGCTGAAGAAGGAATACTGCGACAAGAAGGAATGCCTGAGGTGCAGGATTGGGTATGAATACTTGAAGAGATAACTAATTATTTTTTAAGATTATGGCTGACCAACAGGAAATATTAAATACTATACTCTTAACAAGGCTGAACTACTTCAGCCTTGCGGGAATGCTGGAGCTATATAGAAAGGTGGGCTCCGCCACGCTCATCCTGGAGCATAAGAATAACCTCAGAGACATCCTGCCCGATGCCTCGGATAAACTCGTGAACGCTATCCAAAACTGCGACGAGGCCCGAAAACGCGCCGAAGAAGAACTGGAATACGACATAAGATATGGTATCGAACCGATAACGATGAACGATGAACGTTATCCGCAACGACTCAAGGATTGCGATGATGCGCCGCTCATGCTCTTCTATAAAGGCAACGCCAACCTCAACCAGCAGCGAATCATCAACATCGTGGGAACCCGCCACTGCACCCCTTACGGCGAAGACCTTATCCGTCGCTTTATCACCGACCTGAAGCAGCTCTCCCCTCGTGTCTTGATAGTGAGCGGCCTGGCTTATGGTGTGGATATCGTGGCTCATAGACAGGCGCTCGCCAGCGGCAATGAAACCGTGGGCGTTCTGGCTCACGGCCTCGATGACCTCTACCCACGTCAGCACCGGGAAACGGCTGCTAAGATGATAGAGCAGGGCGGTTTGCTCACCGAGTTTCTTACCCGTACGAATGCAGATAAGATCAACTTCGTGCGCCGCAACCGAATTGTGGCAGGAATGTCGGATGCCTGCATCCTGATAGAGAGTGCTGCTCATGGCGGAGGTCTCATCACCTGCGATATTTCGCAATCCTACGGCAGGGACGTCTTCACCTTCCCGGGCAGAATAGGCGATTACTACAGCGAGGGCTGCAACAACCTGATTCGCAACAACGGCGCCACCCTCATCACCAGTGCCGAGGACTTTGTGAAGGACATGCGCTGGCAAGATGACGCCACCCTGATGCGAGCCAAGCAGCAAGGCATCGAGCGCAGCCTCTTTCCGGAATTATCACCCGAAGAGGAGCTCATCGTCCAAATCCTCTCCAAGACCAATGATCTTCAGATTAACATCATCAGCGTGAAATCGAACATCGACATCGGTCGCCTCACCTCCCTCCTCTTCCAGATGGAAATGAAGGGAATCATCCGCACCCTGGCAGGAGGAATGTATCATCTTTTGAAGTAACTCTTTGGCAATATCAAAAAAAAGATGTAATTTTGCAGTCGCAAAAGAAAAGAGGATTGCCCCCTCTTGCCAAACAAAAAGAATAAGATGAAAATAGGTAATATAGAATTTGGGCCTCAGCCCCTCTTCCTCGCTCCGATGGAAGACGTAACAGATATTGGTTTTCGCATGCTCTGCAAGCGATTCGGAGCCGCCATGGTTTATACTGAGTTCGTATCGGCGGAAGCCTTGGTGAGAAGCATCAAGAGCACCGTCAGCAAACTTACGATAAGCGATGAAGAGCGCCCTGTGGGCATTCAGATTTACGGCAGAACTACCGAGGATATGGTGGAAGCTGCCAAAATCGTAGAACAGGCGAAGCCGGATGTGATTGATATTAACTTCGGTTGCCCGGTGAAGAAGGTTGCCGGAAAGGGTGCCGGAGCCGGAATGCTCCGCAATATCCCATTGATGCTGGATATTACAAGAGAAGTGGTTAAGGCGGTAAACGTGCCGGTAACTGTGAAAACCCGACTGGGATGGGATTGCGAGAACCTCATCATCACCGACCTTGCCGAGCAGCTGCAGGATTGCGGAATCCAGGCGCTCACCATCCACGGCAGAACCCGTAGCCAGATGTACACCGGAGAAGCTGACTGGAGCCTCATAGGAGAGGTGAAGAACAATCCCCGCATCCATATTCCTATCATCGGCAACGGCGACATTACGACCCCGGAAGAAGCCAAGCTTGCTTTTGAGCGTTACGGCGTAGATGCGGTGATGATTGGCCGCGCCACCTTCGGAAGACCTTGGATTTTCAAGGAAATACGCGATTATCTGGATAATACGGGTGCAGCCCCATTAACCGTGGATGAGAAGATTGACCTTCTGGAGGAGCAGCTTCGCATCAACGTGGAGCGCATCGACGAGTACAGAGGCATTCTCCACACCCGTCGCCACCTGGCCGCCTCCCCTATCTTCAAGGGCATCCCCGATTTTCGCCAGACGAGAATCGCCATGCTGAGAGCCACGACCGTGGAGGAACTGAAAGAAATTTTGAAAGAATGCCGGGAAAGAATCAAGGCGATAGAAATCTAAACTTGCTTGCGGCGGAAGGCAAATCCGCCGAAACCATAAGATAAGTAAAGGGAGACTCCAACGATGATGGTTGAAATCTCCCTTTTTTATTCGCAGTTAACAGGTTAACAGTTAACAGCTGTTTTTTTATACTTTTCCCTTAAAACTGGAGGATATTACTTCTTCAATATCGAAGCACCTTCGAGCAGGGCGAGTGCCTTGTTCTCGTTCTCCTCCATGATTTCACGCTCTCCCGGACCCTTGTCGTTGATTCCGCAGAGGTGCAGGATGCCGTGGATGATGACGCGGTGAAGCTCATCATCGTAGG
>ERZ1026846.1305-NODE-1305-length-16303-cov-4.936238_pt1 | contig 16303 bp, 10 predicted proteins | sample MGYA00380153_ERZ1026846 | MGnify/ENA primary metagenome ERZ1026846 (study PRJEB33269, sample SAMEA4719789) | human gut metagenome | biome: human-associated habitat; feature: organic feature; material: feces | place: Cameroon | collected 2013-10 ... | reverse complement strand
GTGTATATATACAAAAAATATACCTTTGCAGCTAAAGAAATTTACCAGTGAAACAAGAAATACTAAAATATATTAGAAATATAACTAAAAAGGCTGCTGTGCCGAAGCGCATTTTCGAGCATTTTATATCTCAAGGAGCTTCTACGATACCAGAAATCTCTAAGAGTATAGGCGTAAGTCTTCCCACGGCCACAAGCGCACTAAACGAGATGATGTCGGTTGACCTCGTCAAGGAAGTGGGCAAGAAAGATATCGGTACGGGTCGTATCCCGATGGTTTACGATCTAAACGCAACAGCAGGCTATTTTGTAGGCGCCAATCCTGAAATGGATTGTTTGGCACTGACCGCCACCGACTTCTGCGGAAACATGATTGTTGAGAAAACAAAAATTCCGTATGTATATGAGAATACAGAAGAAAACCTTGAGCTACTGGGACAAATCTTAAACGAATATATTGACAATCTTCCCATACAGCGCGACGACATATTAAACGTATGTATAAACATAGCCGAGCGCGTAAATCCGTTTGAAGGAACCACTTACACATGCTTCTCATTCACCGAAGGTCCTCTGGCCGACACGATCTCAAAAATGATAAACTTGCCGGTATGCATCGAGAACGACACACGAAGCATGACCTACGCCGAATATGTAAAAGGATGTTGTAAGGGTCTGAAAGATGTAGTGTTTGTAAACGTTTGCTGGGGCTTGGGCATAGGCATCATTGTTAATGGCGAGCTTTACTATGGCAAATCGGGCTACTCGGGCGAGTTTGGTCACAACCCCGCTTATAACAACAACATCATTTGCCACTGTGGCAAGATAGGATGCGTTGAGACCGAGGCCTCGGGACGAGCACTGAAAAGAAAACTTACCGAAGCCATACTGGCAGGAAAGCAATCAATACTATCAGATAAGGTGATAAACCGAAAAGAAGAGCTCACGCTGATAGATATTCTTGAGGCCATCGGAAAAGAAGATGTGCTGAGCTTGGCTACCCTGCAACAAGTGGCCGACGAGCTGGGAAAGCAGTTGGCAGGCGTGATAAACGTGTTCAACCCCGAAATGCTTGTCATTGGCGGCGAGATGTCGGTAACAGGCAACTATCTTACACTGCCCATAACGATGGGCATCATGCGATACTCGCTAAACATCATGAATGAAGACTCGAAGATAGTGACCTCAGAACTAAAAGATCAAGCCGGCGTGTTAGGAGCTTGCCTCATGGCAAGAAGCAGACTGCTGTTCTGCTCATAAAAATATAACAATCTTTACCTAAATTATCAAACTATATTAAACGTCGATCTCGAAACAATCATTTAACAAAATGTGTTGGTATACAAGATTGATATAAACATTAGCAACGATAGGATAAGATGAGGAAACGAAAACGGTTTGTACTCTCTTTTGAATAAGTTGATAAATGTGTGAAAAATTAACCAAATGAAGAGACGGTGACATCTGGGCTGCAAGAGCATCCAACGAAGCGATTTGAAGAAAAACAAATGGAGCTTTACATTGTGTTCAACAGTTCACGAGTTTGCCCTTGCTCCCATGATGTCGCTGAATAGCTAAAACAAACCAAAAAACAATATAGAACCAAAAAATAAAACCAAGAAACAATATAGAACCAAAGGAAAAGAACCTATCAAACAACGAAAAGGACAACCCCTTTTTAAAACAAAATAACCAATTTAAATAACTATAGTAAATATCAAAAATCTATGAACAAAAGAGTGAATTTTTATTTCGCGGCTCTTTTAGGTACAATGTCACCTCTTTGCGCCGTTCCAGCGTTGGCAAGCAATAGCACCATTGCTACTGCTACGCAGCAGGAAAACTCGTGTACAGGTACAGTGCTTGATGCTACTGGTGACCCCGTTATTGGTGCCACTATTCGCATTGAAGGACAGGCCGGCGGCGCAGTTACCGACATTGACGGTAATTTTAAACTTTCTAATCTGAAGAAAGGTGCTAAACTAACTGTATCATTTATCGGTTACAAAACGCAAACCATTACTTGGAATGGTGGCCCGTTGAACATCACACTGCAAGACGATGCCAGCATGCTGGAAGAAACCATCGTCATTGGTTACGGTACCGTAAAGAAGGCCGACTTGGCTGGCTCGGTAGCCGTAATGGATAGCAAGAGTTTCAAAGATCAGCCTGTAGCTCGCGTTGAAGACGCCCTGAACGGACGTATGTCGGGTGTGCAGGTAACCTCGTCAGGTGTGCCTGGTGGCGCTATGAAAATTCGTGTGCGTGGTGCCAGCTCGGTAAACAAGAGCAACGACCCGCTGTATGTTGTTGACGGTATCGTGCGCGAGACAGGTCTTGAGGGCATTAACCCTGAAGACATCCAGAGCATTCAGGTGCTGAAAGACGCCTCTTCAACCGCTATCTATGGTGCTCGTGGTGCCAATGGCGTTGTGATGGTGCAGACTAAGACGGGTAAGGCTGGTGCTACACAGGTAACGTTTGATGCTTCGCTCGGCTTCTCTAACGCTTATCACCTGCCTGAGGTTATGAGCACAAAAGAGTATGCTGAGGCATTGGTACAGTATAAGGGTATCGATCAGGCACGTGTGGCCGACTATATCAGTGGCAAGGACAAGGGCGTTGACTGGATGGATCAGCTCCTGCACACAGGTGTTACACAGAACTATAAGGTGGCTGTATCAAAGGGTAACGAGAACACTCAGACCTACTTCTCGGCCAACTACATGGATCAGACGGGTGTGGTACGCGACACACAGTCGAAGCGTTATGCTGTGAAGCTGAACATTCATAACAAACTGTTCGATTGGCTTGAGCTTACTGCCGATGCAAACCTTTCACGCACTGAAAATAGCGGCGCTGCAAGCTTTGGTCAGCATCAAAGCAACCCCATCTGGGTGGGCTTAAACTTCTCGCCTGCCATGGAAGTTCGCAACGCTAACGGTGCTTACAACAACGACCCCTTCAACTGTATCGAGAAAAACCCATGGGGCTTGATTCACGCAAATAAGAACGACCGTAACCGTACCATGGTGAACGGACATATCGACCTGAAGTTTAACATTGCTAAAGGTCTTACCTTCACCACAACCAATGCTGTCGACTATAACGACTATAAGACCTACACCATGAACTCTAAGTATGTGATGGGTTCGACATCTATGACCAACAGCAACGCTCAGGTATTGGCACTGCAGAGCACAAACAACCTTACCTATACAGGCAAGTGGGGCGACCACAACCTCGTAGCTACAGGTGTATGGGAGGCTGCCAGCAACGAAACACGCCTCATGGGTATTGAGGGTAACAATATGGTGCACGAGCTGCTGGGCTATTGGAACGTTAAGGATGCCGCTTCGCGCGACGCCAGCAACAGCTACCAAAAGTGGTCTATGCTCTCAGGTGTAGCACGTGTGATGTATAACTATGCCGACCGCTATATGCTTACCGGTACGCTGCGTGCTGATGGTTCAAGCCGCTTCCAAAACAAGAAGTGGGGCTACTTCCCCTCTATTGCTGCAGCATGGACGGTTTCAAACGAAAAATTCTTTGAGCCTCTGAAAAGCTCTATCGAGTATTTGAAGGTTCGCGCCAGCTATGGTGTAATTGGTAACCAAGACATCACTCCTTATTCTACCCTCGGTGGCCTCTCTACCTTAGGCTTTAACTATGGTATGAGCTCAAACACAACTGGTTACTGGATTGGCGACCTCGGCACTCCTGACCTGACATGGGAGAAGGTGCATCAGCTTGACTTCGGTATCGACCTCGGCTTGCTGAAAGGACGCTTGAACCTGGGTATCGACTTCTTCTCAAAGAAAACTACTGACGCGCTGCTTATCCAGAAACCTACAATGTCTTCGGGCGATGTTAAATACTGGTCAAACGCTGGTGAGGTTAGCAACAAGGGTGTTGACGTGAACGTTACAGCACACGTTATTCAGACTAAGGACTTCCAGTGGACAACCACCATCAACGCCAGCTACCTGAAGAACGAGGTTACGAAGCTTACCGCTCAGAGCCCACGTCTTTATGGTGAGAAACCATCGGCTGGTTCGGTTGACCCCTGTACCATCATCACCAAGGGTGAGGCCATTGGTACATTCTATGGCTTCAAGTGGGCAGGTGTAGAGAAGAACGCTGACGGACATTTTGTTGATATGTACTACAAGGCTGATGGCACAAAGACCGCTGATCCTAATAAGGATACCGACCGCTTCGTGCTCGGACACGCTAACCCCGATGTAACCGTAGGTTGGAACAACGCCATCACATACAAGAACTGGGAATTCAACGCCTTCTTCAATGGTGCCTTTGGTGCTAAGCGTTTGAACCTTGTGCGCTACTCAATGAACAGCACACCTGGTGCTTCTCCTTTTGTTACGGATAAAGACTACTTCTCACAGGTGGGTATAACCATGCCTACTTATGGTAAGGGCAAGAGCTATGGCAACTCGTCTAAGTGGCTTGAGAACGCCGACTACTTCCGTTGCGAGAACATCAGCGTAGCTTACACACTGCCTCGCTCAATGATGAAGTTTGCTGATGTACGTCTTTCATTCTCGGCTCAGAACCTCTTCACCATCACTGGCTACAAGGGTATCGATCCCGCAGGTATCGCCTTCTCTGATGTAAACGTCGACAACAACAACGGTATCGACATGGGTGCTTATCCTAACCCCCGTACCTTCACCTTCGGCGTACGCTTGAGCTTCTAAACTATCAACTACTAATTACAAAAAAAACGAAACAATATGAAATCTAAGATATTTTATGCTTGCCTGTTCGCTGCATCGGTGCTTACTTCTTGTAGCGATTTCCTTGAGGAAAAACCCAAGGGTGTATTGTCAGGCGATGTTTATTTCTCTGCTGTACAAGACTTTGATCTGGCAGCTAACTCTCTTTACGAGAAAATTAACCAAACACAGTCGTGGACGAACCCCATGTACCCACAGTGGCAGGGCGATGATATGACGGCTAACCCTGCATCAAACAAGCAGGCTGTGGCTGCCCTCGATGCCTTCAGCTCAGATGGTGGTAACAAGGGCGTAACAGACGCTTGGAACCTGCACTATAACATGATTAAGGCTGCCAACTTTATCATTGATGGTGCTGCAAAGACCACACTGGCAAAAGAATCTTATGCTGAGGCACTGGGCAACGCACTCTACTGGCGTGCTTATGGCTACTTCTACCTCGTGCGCGTGTTTGGTCCTGTGCCCCTGATCTTGAAGACCGCTTCAACAACTGAGATTGCTAACGAGCTGCAAACCTTGGCTCCATCGAGCATCGACGCTGTTTATGCACAGATCGTAAAAGACTTGAAAGAAGCCGAGAGCCTGCTGCCTACCTCTTACTCAGAGGCTCCGCGTCATCACGATGGCATCGACGCTTGGATTACCAAGCAGGCTTCACAGGCTACGCTCTCGGCCGTGTATATGGCGATGGCTGGCTATCCGCTGAACAAGGGTACCGAATATTATAAGCTTGCTGCTGATATGGCTAAGCAGGTGATTGATAACAACGGTACATACGGCTTCTATGTAGACCCCGTTTGGAGCCATGTTTACTCAATGGGCCACAACTATAACAAGGAAACACTCGTGGGTATTGACAACAACTGGGTCTGCGGTTCTTGGGATCACGACTCGGAGCTCACTTCTTGTAACCGTTTCGAGAGCCTCGGCGATGGTGGTTGGGGCGACTCATGGGGTGAGATTGCTTTCTGGAAGCGCTTCCCAGAAGGACCTCGTAAAGACGCTATCTATGCTCCTAAAATCACCTTCCAGAAAGATGCTACCATCACTGGTATGTGCGACTGGTGGGAACTCAACGATAAGGGCGAAAAGAAGGTGGCCGAATATCACCCCATGTTCTCTATCTATACTGTAAACTGTGTTGAAGGCGACCCATGGACACAGCTGGAAGCACCCTATGATTACACCAAGCCTAACTATATGAACATGACCAACGGTCGTCGTCATCGCCTCGTGCGCTACTCAGAGGTGCTGCTGTGGTATGCTGAGAGTGCTGCTCGCTCGGGTGCTACGGACCTTACCTTCGCTAAGAAGTGCTTGAAGGATGTTCGCAAGCGTGCCGTTACCGACTATATGAACGTTACCTTGAGCAATGGAACAAAGGTTAACATTGACGCCATGAACGCTGATCAGCTGGCTGAGGCTTGCTACATCGAGCATGGATGGGAGGTTGCTGGACAGTGGACACAGATGGTTACTCGCCGCGCCGACGAGTTGCGTATGAACGAGCTGAAGAAGAACTTCGACTATCGCGTTCAGAACCCCGAAATCGTTGTGCATGTTGATGCCAATGGTAAGGAGTATAAGGCTAAGGAAAGCGTAACCCTTAGCAACACCAACTGGGTTGAGGGTGTAACAATCTACTGTCCTTATCCTACTGACGAGGTTGAAAAGAATCCTAACTTGAAGAGATAATCTATTATTAAAATAGAGATACTATTCATAGGTCTATAATAAATATCTCACTCAAGGGGGGGATGCTACACCTGGCATCTCTCCCTTTTTTACTTTTTTCGCTCCATGATATATTTTTATGGAAAGGGGGGCGAGCGTGCCATGCAAGAAAATAAGTATCATGAACTGTATGACCTGAAGACCGACCCATACGAGCTGCATAACCTGTATGGCCAGCCTGGCACTGAGAAGGTGGAAAAGGAACTAAAGAAGCTGCTTGTCAACTATCGTAAGAACTTAAAGGTAGACGAATAAAAGAAATAGTGATATGAATAAATCAAGTAAAACAGTATGGCTCACGGGCATAGGCATAGCATGCTTGCCCGCCGCGCTGTGTGCTAAAACGAAAGTGCCAAAGCCCAACATCTTGTTCATTATGTGCGACGACATGGGGTATGGCGACTTGGCTTGCTATGGTCAGCCTTATATCCATACGCCTCACATCGACCAGATGGCGCGCGAGGGCATGCGCTTTACGCAAGCATATGCGGGGTCGCCCGTGTCGGCACCTTCGCGTGCCACCCTGATGACGGGGCAGCACACAGGTCACACCCATGTGCGAGGCAACAAAGAATATTGGCGTGGCGTGCCTATGGTGCAGTATGGGCAGAACGAAGATTATGCCATCGTGGGCCAAGAGCCGTATGACCCACAGCACACCATTCTGCCCAAGATGTTGAAAGATAATGGCTACACCACGGGCGTGTTTGGCAAGTGGGCGGGCGGATATGAAGGGTCGGCCTCTACTCCCGACAAGCGTGGCGTTGACGAGTTTTACGGATATATATGTCAGTTTCAGGCTCACCTCTATTATCCCAACTTCTTGAACCGTTATAGCAAGGCAATGGGCGATACGGCGGTGGTGCGCGAGGTGATGGAGCAGAACATTCAGCACCCTATGTTTGGCAAAGATTACTTCAAACGCAAGCAATATTCGGCGCGCATTATTCACGACAAGGCGCTGCAATGGCTCGACCGTCAGCAAGCCAATCAGCCCTTTGTGGGCTTCTTTACCTATACGCTGCCGCATGCTGAACTGGCGCAACCTGAAGACTCGATCTTAGAAAACTATCAAAAGAAATTTTTTGTTGATAAGACGTGGGGCGGATGGGAAGACTCAAGATACAACGCTGTGGTGCACACCCATGCACAGTTTGCGGCCATGATAACGCGCCTCGACCAATATGTGGGCGAGATTTTTGCAAAGCTGAAGGAAAAGGGCTTAGATAAAAACACCGTTGTTATCTTTACCTCTGACAATGGTCCGCACGAGGAAGGGGGGGCCGACCCCGAATTCTTTGGCCGCGATGGCAAGCTAAAAGGCTTGAAACGCCAGTGCTATGAGGGCGGCATACGCATACCTTTCATTGCGTGGTGGCCCGAACGTATCAAGGCGGGGGCGGTTAATGATATGCCGTTTGCCTTCTACGACCTCATGCCTACGTTCTGCGACTTGGCTGGCATCAAGAATTTTGCTAAGCGTTACACCAATAAGCAGTTGGCGGGCGATGGCTTTGATGGCATCTCTATAGCCCCCACACTCTTGGGCAAGGATGCTGAACAGAAGCAGCATGAGTATTTGTATTGGGAGTTTCACGAGACCGACCAGATAGGTGTGCGTAAGGGCCCCTGGAAGCTGGTGGTGGTGAAGGGCGAGCCTCGCCTCTACAATCTTGACACCGATATTCATGAAGACCACGATGTGTCGAGCCAGCATCCAGCCGTGTTGGCCGAACTGTTGGCCGCCATTAAGAAAGAACATACCGAGAGTGCCGACTTTAAAATCACTCTGCCACAATAGTCATTAAACCAAAAAGGCCGCTTATCGCGATAAACAATAATCGTGATAAGCGGCTTTTTGTAACCTTTTTTCTTCTTCTTTTCTACTTCGCCTCGTAGGTGCGAAACACCAGATAGGTGCCGTTGGCCGTGATGCTAAACTGGTCGGTAAGGGCTTCGTTCAGCGTTGTCTGCCACCATGTTTTGGCTGCAAACACGGGCCATTTCAGCCCAGTGCTTTCCATCTCGGTGCTGTCGATGTTGAACAGGCTCACCTGTTGCCCTTTAAACGATGCAAAGCTTTGCGGGCCTTGAATGGCCAGAAAGGTGCCATAGTCGGTGTACAGCGTGGGGCGTATGTGCAAGTTTTGCACATAATAGGCCAGCAAACTGATGTTGCCCAGCGTGTGGTCTTCGCGTTTGCCCGTGGCTCCTATGTAGGCTATCTTTCGTGCGCCGCGCTGCATACAGAAGCGGGTGGCCTTGGTCATGTCGTTATAGTCTTGCTCGTCTTCCAGATGCAAAAGGTGTGCATACTGCTGTTTCAGCGCCTCGGGCAGCGAGTCGCCGTCGCCAACAATGGCGTCGGGAGCTTTTGTGCCACGACTGAGCACCGCCTGTGCCGCGCCATCGCAGCAGCACAGATACGAGGCATTGTCGACGATGGATAAGGGCAGCGGATGTGTAGGAAAAGCTCCGTTGCACACAATTACTGCATCATACTTTTCCATTTCCTATATCCTAAAACAGCTACAACCACATACAGTCCGTACAGGCCCGCCTTGAAGGGGATGCCTTTCACCACATACAGATAGCAGCAAACAATGTCTACCACAATCCAGAAGCCCCACTGCTCGATATATTTGCGAGCCAGCGCCCACAGTCCCACAAAGCTCAGGGCATTGGTGAAGGCGTCGCACAGGGGTATGGTGCTGTTGGTGTAGGTTATCAAAACATAGTAGGTGGCGGCCCAGATGACGAAAAACGCCACCATGGCAGGCAGATACAAGCGGCGAGGCATGCGTGTGATGGGCATGTCGCCGCTTTGCTTTTGCCCATGCTTGCGCCCAAATTTCCATACAGCGTAACCGTATAGTGCGGCCAAGGTATAGTAAACAGCCATACCAGCATCGCCATACAGGCCGTGTGTCCAGTAGAGCCAAACGTCAAGGGCGGGCATGATGATGCCCACTATCCACAGGGCTATGCTGGCCTTATATTCGAGCACAAGGTAGATGATGCCCAAAATGGTGGTGGTGATGTCGAGCCAATGGGCTGAAAGGTATTCAAGCATTTTTTTTAGTTGACGAGTTGACGAGTTAACAAGTTGACGAGTAGACAAGTTGACAAGTTGACAAGGATATTACCATCGCTTCCTCTAAAAGAGGATAACGTATAATCTTCTATTGGAGAGGCAAATCTCCTTGTCAACTCGTCTACTCGTTAACTCGTCTACTAAACTAAAACTTCAAAGTAACGTGTCCCATGACATTAAAGCCAGCCATAGGCATGTAGGTCATGGCAGCGTAGCGCTGTCCGCCGTTATACCAGCCATACCATGTATAGCCGTTAGCGGCATAGTGGCGATTGAAGATGTTGTTAAAGTCGAGACCCAACTTCACGTTCTTGATGCCAGCAGCCTTTGTTACGTCGCTCTGGAAGCTCAGCTGAAGGTCGCTCTGCGAGTAGCAGGGCAGTGAACGCTCGTCGCTCTCAGTGTTGTCAACATACTGCTTGCTTACAAAGTTGGTGTGCCATGTAGCGGCAAAGCCCTGGTAGTGGAAGTCGATAAAGCCATTCAAGATAGCCGAGGGCGAGTAAGCCAATGTCGACTTGTCGTAGTGGTTGTGGTGTACATAGCCAGCTTCGTCCCAGCTTTCTACCTCTTCGTCCCAGTTCTTAATCTTGTTCTGGCTCAGGGCGGCGTTACCTTGCAGGCTCAACCATGACAGGGGGCTCCATCCAGCGTTCAACTCTACGCCCATACGATACGAGTCTTTGATGTTTGTAGTCAGTGCCTCGCCAATGTCGCTCAGCTTACCCGTCTGCACCAGCTGGTTGTCATAGCTCATATAGTAGAAGTTGGCGCCAGCAAACCAGTTGCTGCCAGTATACTGATAGCCAAACTCGGTGTCGATCAGCTTCTCTGCTTTGGGGAAATCGAAGCTACCATTATCGGTATAGTTGTTGCGTTCGGGCTCGCGGTTGCTCATGGCTACCGAAGCGTAAGCCTTGTGTGCACCGTTGGTATAGCTGATACCAGCCTTGGGGTTGAAGAAGTTAAACTTCTCGTCTACGTTCAGCACATAGTTAACATACTTGCCGTCTTTCTTCACAAACTTGTCGTTCAGACCGTCGGTAGTATAGTCTACGTGGCGATACTGCACATCGGCAAACACGTTCCAGTGGTCTAAGAAACTATAGGTAGCCTTGATGAAGGCGCTGTAGTCGTTCTTGTCGGCATCCGAGTCGTAATACTTATACTTGCCGTTCTTGACAAAATACTTCTGCTCCAGTGCCTGGTTGCCAATGTAGGTAAGGTAGCCCCAGTGGTTGCAAGAGAAGCGCTGCAGGTTGGTACCTGCCATTACGTCCCAGTTGTCGTTCTTAAAGGTTACGTTATACACCAGTCCGTAGGCGTTCTGTGTTAAGCCTTTCTTACGAATGGCATCGTCTTTATAATCTTTGTCTTCGGGCAAACCAAACTTCTTAGCCAGCGAGGTTTGGTGCTTCAGCTCCTTATAGTAGCCCTGGCCGTAGGTGTAGTGCAGAGCCAAGTTGTGGCTCCACTGTGCCGACGGTGTCCATGCAGCCGAGAGAATGTTGTGGTTCTGATAGAAGTTGTCGGTGGTGTGCTGCCACTCGCTACCGTCGCGCAGCGTGTAGCGCTGTGTTTGATAGTTGCCAGCAGCCCATCCAGCGGGGTCGTATACCACGTCTTCAACCAGCGTGTTTACGCGTCCCAGTCCAGCTTCCCACAGGTCTTTGTATGAGTGAATGTTGGGGAACAAGCCGTTGGTGTTATAGTCGCTGGTCATCACGCCGTTCCATGCCTGGCCCGTCTTCTCAAAGTTGCCAATGTTTTTATAGCGAATTTGGAAGTTGTCGCCCAGCCAAGTAAGGCCACCATAGTAAGAGCCTGCGCGGCCATCGGTTGCATTTACATAGCCCTGTGTGGCGCTCTCGTGGTAGGCACCATCAAAGATAAGGTGCTTGCCCAGCAAGCCTGTTGAGAAGCTGATGCCTGTGTTATAGGTTCCAAACGAGCCGTATGAGCCAGTGAGCTCGGCTGTAGGAATGAGCGAGGGGGCCGCTGTAGCAAACGAGATGCTACCGCCAAAGGCGCCGTCGCCGTTGGTTGATGTACCCACACCACGCTGTATCTGCGCGCTACCCATCAGTGCGCTGTAGCTGTTCATGTTAGCCCAGAACACCGACTGGTCTTCGGGCGAGTTGAGACATACGCGATCGAGGGTAACGTTGATGCGGCTGCCAGCGGCACCACGAATACGTAACGAGGCATTGCCCACGCCTGTACCATTGTCGCTCCAAGCCACTACGCCTGGTGTGCGGCTGAACAAGAAGGGCAGCTCTTTACCACTTGTTGAGAAGTTTTTTAATTCTGATTTGTTAATGTTGGCTACGGCAAACGGTGCGTTCTTTGTGGCACGCACGCCCTTAACCACCACTTCGGCCACCTGTTGCACCTTCACGGTGTCGATGGCGTTCTGCGCTGTAACGGTTTGTGCGGAAAGTCCGCAAGCCGACATCAGCGCAATGCTCATAATTTGTTTCATGTTGAAGTAATTAACCTGAAAATATAAAAACATAAAAAGGGGCGCTGTTAGGCACCTTTTCAATCCCTACGCCGGCATTATCCGGATCAGGTTTGAGGGTATAATCTCAGCCCGAAATATCGGACACCCCTTAACTTACGCTCTGTAAGTCGGGTGCAAAGTTAGTGATTTTATATTGAATAATGCAAATTTATGTTATTTTTTTTCTTGCCCCCGCTGCTTACATCCCCGTTTTGTAACAAATAATAATGTTTGTTATGCCAATGTATCTCGCGCTATGAGCGTTTAGTTTTAAACATTAATAAAGTATCGTGCGAAGCGCGTATTAATGATAATTAATGCGTCATTAATGATAATTAATGTTTAAAAACTCAACAAGCAATGCAGAGCATTGCGAGTATAATAATAGAATAATATATTATTAAATTGTCAAAACACAACCTTATTACTTACCCCGCCCCCTTGCACAGCATTGCGTGAGCACAATAAAACGGCGTTTTCTTCGTTTTCTTTTCGTACACCTATTATTATAGTAAAAGCTTTTGCTACATTATGTATATGCAACATCATCACCATAAGCCCCATTGGGGCACCCTTTGCAGCACCCTTTGTATGGCCTTGTGCGTAGCCCTTGGCACCACACTGCTGGCCAGTTGCGGAGCCGAGAAAAACCTGAAGAAGGCCGAGAAGCATCTTGCCATAGGCGAATATTATGATGCGGCGGCACAATATAAGCAGGCCTACAACAAAACGCCAGCCAAGGAGCGCGAGCAGCGCGGACGCATAGCCCGCAAGATGGCCCTGTGCTATAACAAGATTAATGCCACGCCCAAGGCCATAGCCGCCTATCGCAACGCCATACGTTACCAGCAGGCCACGGCTGCCGACCAGTTGCAGTATGCTCGCCAACTGCTAAAAAATGCCGATTATAAGCAGGCCGAGACACAATTTCTGTCGGTGCTCGACTCGTTGCCCCATGACACATTGGCAAAGAACGGCCTGTATGCTGCCCGCCACGCTCAAGAATGGAAGAAGCAGGGCTCGCGCTACACCGTAAAACGTATGGATGTGTTCAACTCGCGCCGAGCCGACTTCTCGCCCATGCTTTGTGGCGACCAGTTTGACCAACTTTATTTTACCTCGACACGCAACGAGGCCGAGGGCGACGAGCTGAGCGGTATCACGGGAGCCAAGAATGGCGACATCTTTGTATCGACCAAGGACGACAAGGGTAAATGGTCGAAACCCGAGGCCGTGACGGGAGGCTTAAACACCGCCTACGACGAGGGTGCCAGCTGCCTTTCTACCGACCAGCGTGAGATGTACCTCACGCAGTGTGTGACCGACCCCTCGTATCCGCGCTATGCACAAATTGTTAAGTCGACACGTGCCGATGCGGCTTGGGGTAAGGCCACCAGCGTAGAACTGACCAAAGACACGCTGTCGAGCTATGCACACCCCGCCATCTCGCCCGATGGGCAGTGGTTATATTTTACGTCAGATATGCCTGGCGGACAGGGTGGCCTCGATATATGGCGTGTGCGCATTACGGCGGCGGGCTTTGGCGGTGTTGAAAACCTGGGCCTTCCCATCAACACCCCTGGCAACGAGGCGTTTCCCACCTTTCGGCCCAACGGCGACCTCTACTTCTCGTCCGACGGCCATCCAGGTCTCGGTGGCCTCGACATCTTCATTGCCCACCCCAAGAAAAACGGGCGTTATGAGCTTGAACATCCTGGCTATCCGCTCAACTCGCAGGCCGACGACTTTGGCATGACCTTTGAGGGAGTGAAGAACCGCGGTTTCTTCTCGTCAAACCGTGGCGATGGCCGTGGCTACGACCACATATACAGCTTTGAGAACCCCGAGATTATTCAGAGCGTGAAGGGCTGGGTGTATGAGCAAGAGGGCTACGAGCTGCCCGCCGCACAGGTGTATATGATAGGCACCGATGGCACCAACCTAAAGTTGGGCGTGAAGAGCGACGGCTCGTTCGAGAAGGTGCTCACGCCAGGTGTCGAGTATATGTTCTTGGCCACCTGCAAGGGCTTCCTCAACCATAAAGAAGACTTGAAGGTAGAGCCTAAGCCCGACTCGCACGAGTATGTGTTGCAGTTCCCCTTGGCATCAATCACGGCCCCTGTGCTCATCGACAACATTTTCTACGACTTTGATAAGGCCACGTTGCGGCCTGAGTCGCAGACGGCCCTTGACGAGTTGGTGCGCCTCTTAAACGAGAACCCCAACGTTACCATCGAGCTATCGTCGCACTGCGACTATAAAGGTTCGTCGGTGTATAATAAAAAGTTGGCGCAACGCCGTGCCGAGAGCGTGGTCAATTATCTGGTAGAGAAAGGCATTGCCCCTGACCGCCTCTCGCCTGTGGGCTATGGTAAGGAGAAACCCAAGACCATTAAGAAGAAGCTGACTGAGAAACTGACGTGGCTGAAAGAGGGCGACGTGCTGACCGAGGAGTTTATCAAGAAGCTCGACCCCGAGAAGCAAGAGATATGCAACCAGCTGAACCGCCGCACCGAGTTCATCGTCTTGCGCACCACCTATGGCATGTTCGACGAAAAGGGTAACCTCAAGGCCAAGCCCAAACCCGCAAAGCCTACCACCACGAAGGCCAAAGATGCCGACCTCGACTTTGATGTCTTTGTAGAGTAATCAGAATTATTAGAACAACCCATAATCAATTCTTATTCAAATAATTAAAGGGGGTTATATTTCTGTATGAATCCATTTTGTAACTATCTCCAAAACTTCGGGAGCAATAGTTTCCTCAATCAGTGGATATTCAGACACGACCCCCGTTTGGCAATGTTGGAAGAGATGGTTCACTCCTTCAATTTTCTTAAGCGTGTGTTTGCAGCCAGATAAACCATTTTCGAGTTCGGTAATATTAGCAGTGCAGTCAACCTGGATATCCTTTGTGCCGTTAAGGGCAAGGACAGGACATTTTATGTAGGGAAGTCGTTTACTAACGTCAATGGTTAGGAAATGACGAATGTATGGACTGTCTGTTTGTTTTAACGCCTTCATTAAGGTAGGCTTTAATGTCTCAGGCATGCCATCAACCGAAATCTCGTTAATCTTTTTCCCTTTGGCAATTTCATCGAAAACTTTTTGGATAGCGTCACAGTATTTGTTAACCATATCCTTGGGCATACCGAGGGCAGAAATGGCTTGGCGATTTTGCATGATTATTGTTTCTTTGCCAGAAATAGCCATGCCAGCGAGCGATATAATAAAATCCGCTTTACCTTCAGCAGCAAGCATCAAGGCAATGGTACCCCCTTCACTGTGTCCGAGTAAGCCCACCTTGTTGAAGCGTTTACGCAGCAAGGGTAGGGCAGCTGTTGCATCCTGACAAAAGTCCTCGGTTGTAAAGTTGTAAAAGTTAACGCTCTTGTCACCCCATCCACGGTCATCATAACGTAATGAGGCAATGCCTTGGCGAGCAAGTGCATCGGCAATCACAGCAAAAGGTTTATGGTCAAACAATTCCTCATCGCGGTTTTGTTGTCCGCTGCCTGTTATCATAAGCACCACAGGCGTGTTCTTTGAATAGTTCTCGGGCAGAGTCAGTGTTCCATTGAAAGTGAATCCAGCATTTGTAAAACTTACGCTTTCTTCTTTGTAGGGGAATGGAGCTTTTGGGGTTTGTGGACGTTTAACCATTGTTTTGCCTGGTTTAAGGGTCAGTGGCAAGGGAAAACCATTTTGTATGAATGTACCCTTTATTTCATCGTCTGCCATTTTTCCTTCAAACGAAGCCCCAATCATTCCTATCGTAACTTTTATTGTGCCATCTTCTTTCACGGTCTTTTCTGCTTGGATGCCTTTTGCACCTTGCAAAGGAGAGTCGATGGTGCAGCCGTCTTTTGTAAAGTTGAACACCAATGGCAATTTATTTCCCATGACGTTAAGTTCACCCTTCCATGCACCTTGTTGGGCGTTGGCAGTAATAGCCCATAGAGCGAGTAGGGCAGATGTTAGTGTTTTTTTGAGTGTCATTGTATCCTTGTTTTGAAAGTTGAAAAAAAAAGAATGTGCCGAATGTAGCCTATCTTATACAAAAATACTGCAAAATTTAAGAAGTCATATCTTTAGGACAAAAAATGTCCTCAAAAAGTCTATTGATTAACTCGGGAGAACTCTGATTTTTTCTTATTCCCTGTTGATCCTTTCCACCAATTCATCTGGTGTAAGTATCTCCATCTTGGAGAAACCA
>ERZ1026846.1297-NODE-1297-length-16347-cov-8.911306_pt1 | contig 16347 bp, 8 predicted proteins | sample MGYA00380153_ERZ1026846 | MGnify/ENA primary metagenome ERZ1026846 (study PRJEB33269, sample SAMEA4719789) | human gut metagenome | biome: human-associated habitat; feature: organic feature; material: feces | place: Cameroon | collected 2013-10 ... | reverse complement strand
TTTGGTGAGATCACGACCGGAGCCTCCAATGATATCGAACAGGCAACAAAAATTGTAAGAGCGATGATCACTCGCTACGGCATGACAGAAAACCACGGAAATGATGCTTAACTGAATGGCATTGAACACAGATTCGTTTATAACATGGATAGTAACCAAAATCTAATTATATATGAGTGTAAATATCACTACGAAGATTAGCAGCCCCACCGGCGCAAATATTGTGCGGTGGGGCTGTGTTTGTTAAAATATGAAATAAAATGCTAGTTTACTGTAACCTTAATTGTTCCGTAAACACCATTGTTTGCGACGACATAGATCACACAGGTTCCTGATTTCAATGCCTTTATTTTTCCGGCTTTCGATACAGAAGCGACGCTCTGATCGGAGGTGTAATATCTGTATGCTGCTGCGTGGAGCAGCTCTTTTTTATTGGTGTTTTCGAGTCTGGTGCGGCTCCTGATCACAAATGTATCTCCTGCTTTGAGCCGGACGTTTGTCTGATTGACAGTCACTTTTTTTGCGTTCGTTGCTTTCGCGTCTTTTAATGCGACATGGAGCGTATTGGACTTGGCGATGTATACCTTCTTGCCGTCAATCAGCTTGTAGGCGGCTACAAAATATTTGTACCGTCTGTTGTTGGCTAAGCGTCTGCTGGTGACACGGTCTTTTGCCGCTTTTACCGTGGCGAGCTTCTTGTAGCTGCGTTTTCCGTCACAGTATGACCAGTAGCAGTCATATCCGTCTGCGTCCTCATAGGAGCGCCATGAGATAGTGATCTTCCGGTTGCCGCCTTTTCCTGTTGCGAGCAGGATCGGAAGCTTCAGCTTTGATACCTGACTGCCGCCCCGCACTGACTGATCCTCTGTGTCCGTATCGGGAGTCACCCTGTTCTCGTCATAACCGATCATGTAGACGGAGAGGTGGCTGGTTTTCCAACTGATCAGCTTCTTTACCGGATCATAGCTGGTTTCACAGCTTTCCCTGTTACCGTTCTCGTCTACATAATAGACCACGATTCCATTGGACTGCTCGCCGGAGCGCAGCTCATAGGGTGTGTGGAGCGTAATCACGCCGCCCATGTCAGAGATGTTTTTGCCGCCGCTAGTGAGCTTGATATCCCACGCGGGCCGGCTGCCCACTGCCTGCTGCTGTAGGGCGCTCAGGGCGCTGTCCGTGGTGCGTTTGATGGATATGGTAATGTCGGTCTGGTTTGTCTGTGCGGTCTTTTTGGACAACGCTTTTTCGTCAAATTCAATGGATGTACCATCGGTAAGTACGATCGAGAGGCTTTCCGCATCATTGGACGGGTCTTTCACCGCATCTGCGATCTGCTTTATGACGTTGGCGGGGAGCTTTACAGTATCGATCTGTTTCTCAAGTACGGAAAAGTCGATGGTCACAACACCTGTTTTCACATCATTGCCAATGACAGTATTCAGTTTGGAGAGGTCAATATCTTCAATCGTGGCAGTCGTGCTGCTGACAGTTGAATTCACCCGGATCGTTTTTTCCTCGCCGGATACCGGGACGGTCACAGAGGTGGAGGGGGTAGTATTACCGCCAGAGTTGCCACTGCCAGTGCCGCCGGAGCTGCTGCCGCCACTGGAGCCGCTGTCTTTTTTCGGGATGGTTTTGCCGTCAGCGAGCTTGGTATCGCAGCCCTTGCAGTAGGTGTCGCCTGTGTAGCCCTCTGTGCTGGTGGTTGCCTCTACGCTGCCGCGTACCTCAGTGCCGCCGGTGTGGTTGGTCATATCCTTGGCGCCGTAAGCTGTGTTACAGACAGCGCATATTGCCGAGCTCTGGCAAGTAGCGATACCGCCGGAGCAGGCATTTGTTTCGGTGTGGCTGCCGTCCTTTGCGCAGGTGCGGGTATGTGTTCCGTCACCGTTGGAGATCCATGCACCCCAGACATGGGTATGTTCCAAAGCCGGAGCAAGCTCATAGCTGCATACCGTACAGAGCTGCGGAGCATCCTCGGTGGCCGCAGGACCGGGCGTATGGGCAGCTTCCTCAGCGTGGGCACCACAGCAGGAATACTCTTTCCAGTGGTTGGTGTCGTTTGATTTCCAATCATTATTTAAGATGCCGCTGTGGTTGTCAGGGTCTTTGTCGCCGATTTCAAACGTATCCGCGCCTTTTGCGCCACAGACGCAGGACACATAGTAAGTCGTCCCAGATAGGCAGGTCGCAGAGGATTTCTCATACGCTTTTGTTTTAACTTGCTGGTCGTAGGTGTGCGTAGCAATATCCCCTTTGCCTTTGCAGATGGAACAATCATGCCAATGAGAGTAAGAATCTGAACGCCAAGTTGTTAAATCCAAGTTATGCTTACACACGACGAGGTTAGCGGTGCTGTTATTTTGGCTGGTCGCACTGACAGGGGTGCTGTCGTTCTCGTAGCTGAATTTTTCCGGAGCGGCATAGTTTTTGGAACCCGAAGCTATGCGAACATAGCTAGAAGTATCCGGCGTCTTTTCCGTCGTCACACCGATTGGATTGCTGCCGGTCAGTGCACCCGCAATAGTGATATATTTGTTGGTTGGCAGATAGACGTTGTTGTCTGCGCCCGCTTTTTTATTGCCACTGATGTCCAAGTTACCGGAAATACGGAATGTATCGCCGCCAAAATATACACCGCCGCCGTCGCCTGTCGCGGTATTTCCGGTGATGCTGCCGCCGTTCATTACAAGCGTGCCTTCCTTATCGAAATAAATACCGCCGCCATAACGAGTTGCAGTATTACCGGAGATGCGCGCCGATTCGGAAATGGTCATAGTATTACTAGAAGAACCATAGTAAACACCACCGCCCTTTACAGCCGTATTGTTTTCAATCACGCTGTTGCCGGATATGATGAATCCGTTGATCTTCGTCCAGATGCCGCCGCCATCGCCCTTCGCTATGTTATTACTGATGGTGCCGCCGTATATATTCATAGTACCGCCCACAACCGTCACGCCGCCGGCGTCTGTTACGGATTGATTATCACTGATGATACCGCCGTACATCGTAAATGTGCCACTGCTATGCGCGCATACACCACCACCGCCGTAGTTAGAATAGGTATTTTCCTCATGGTTATCGCTGATGGTGCCGCCATACATTTTAAAAGTGCCGTTCTGTATCTCCACACCTGCACCACCAGCCCCCGAGCGTGGATCATCGGCATGATTGCCGCTGATCGTTCCGCCGTACATGGAAAATGTGGCGGCAGCGGGGTCTGACCCGCCAACCCGCACTCCTTTTCCTTTTGCACCGGACGAGTGAGTGATCGTGCCACTGCCTTTACAGTCACAAAGTATGAACTTCGCACCATTGGAGACATTGATGACCTGACTCATCCCTTGCACAGCGGAACTTGTTAAGGAACTTTCCAGTTTTTGGCCATTCAGACAGAGATAGAGCGTGTAGCCTGCTTTTACTTCAAGGCGAGATTCTCGTGTCGCATCCTTCTCCAGATAGACATAGGCGGTATTGTTAGTATCGTATGTAATCTTGTCTGTTCCATTCCACGCGGTCCATGTGACAGCTTCACACGCGCCTGTGTGGTCGCCAATATCGGCATGCGCTGCACCGCAGATGGGGTGGCTGTGTGCTGATGTATCCGCTGCCAGCGTAGGTGCAGGCAGAAGCCCCATCACAAGAGAGGCTGCAATAGGGATCGCTAATAATCGTTTCCAAAGCTTCATGGTTTCTTCACTCCTTCTCCTTTAACGTTTAACTGATGGCTGCTGTGTCAGACTTGACAGCAACCGATGTTTTTTTATAATGGTAGTATAACTCGTTCACCCATGAACGAAGCAAGTGTTTTTTAGGAGGTACCGGATGGAAACAGATACAAAGAGCCTCTTTCAGATCACGGAGGCAGCGCACGCCTGTGGCGTTTCCCGCAGCACATTGATGCGCATGGAGGAAAAGGGGCTGCTCGCGCCTGCCTATGTCGCGCCGGAGAGCGGGCGGCGGTACTACGATAACCACAACATCGCGCGCGTTTTACAGATCGAAAAATTCAAATCCATGGGACTGGGTGCACAGGAGATCGCGGACTATTTTGTCAGGGGCGGCGAGGTGTCGGGGCTGCTCGCGGTGTTGGAGGAACGCCAGCAGGAGCTTTTGCAAGGTGTGGAGGAGCTGCGGCTGCGGGCGGGGAATCGCAGCGGTATGTCGGTGCAGCTGACATCACTCCACGCCGTGACCTGCTGTATGAAGAAGTGTATGGGACGTACGGTGGAAGAAAAGTATGCCGCCATGTATGGGTTTTACAGCGAGTGTATCAGAAAGGGCTATGTGCTTTCTGATGAGCCGATGTTCGTGGTACAGGAGCGGAACGATTATCTGGAGGGCTATATCGGAGAGAAGCCCTATCCCTACTGGGTCTGCGTACCGGTTCGGAAGGAACAGGAACCGGAGGACGCAGTCGTGCTGCCGGCATGCCGTGTGCTGTCCGTGTTGTACTACGGTGAATATGACGAAGGCGTAGATGAGGCATGGCTGACGCTGGGACGCGAAGTGAAGGAGCGGGGACTGACACCTGCCGGTCTGCCGCGTGTGCTGGGTATCGTTGCGCCCTATACGGGGCGGGAGATCGAAGCACGGCGCTACTGTTCGCGGATTGTCCTGCCCGTGAGTGACTGATCTGGATTTTTCTGGCTGTTCAAATATGTGTTTATCGATTTCTCTTATGATGAGGAGGGCGATGATCAAGGCGAATACATACAATCCGGAATTCCATATCGTAATACATGCAGTTTTCATCAAGAAAATCAAAATCAGTAGAGGGCTGAAATGATGCTGAACTGAATGGCATTGGATATATTGGGATTAGAAAATAAGTGTGTTAAAGAATGGTATATGGACAAAAGGAGAGAAACATGGATACAAAGAAGATACTGAGTATGGTCGACCATACTTTATTATTGCAGACAAGTACATGGGATGAGATCCGCGCGCTGTGCGACGATGCCATCTGCTACGGTACGGCATCGGTGTGCATTCCGCCTTGTTATGTGAAGAAAGCAAAAGAGTATGTCGGCGAGCAGATGAAGATCTGCACGGTGATCGGATTTCCGAACGGAAATCACACGACTGCAACGAAGGTGTTTGAGACGATGGATGCGGTCAACAACGGCGCGGATGAGATTGATATGGTGATCAATGTCGGAATGTTGAGGGCAAAGGATTACGATTATGTCTTAAATGAGATCCGCGAGATCAAGGAAGCGTGCGGGGAGAAGATTTTAAAAGTCATTATTGAGACCTGTCTTCTGACCGAGGAAGAGAAGATCAAGATGTGTGAGATCGTGACGGAGTCGGGAGCGGATTTCATCAAGACATCAACCGGATTTTCCACAGGTGGTGCAACGTTTGATGATATTGCGCTTTTTGCGAAGCATGTGGGAAAGAATGTGAAGATTAAGGCTGCCGGTGGAATTTCTTCGATGGAAGATGCCGAGCGCTTCGTAGAACTTGGCGCGAGCCGACTTGGTACAAGCCGCATTGTGAAAATTGTGAAAACAGCTAAGAGTGCTTGGAAAAGCTGATTTATGTGACACAGAGTGCATGATAGACTGGTGAATGCCAGAAGGAAGGATGTGGTAACATGCGTTTTAACCGTGTATTTGTAATCGTTTTGGATTCGCTTGGCATCGGTGCGATGGCGGATGCCGCAAAGTTTGATGATGTGGGAGCGGACACGCTCGGGCATATTTCGGATACCGTGGAGCATCTGAAGATTCCGAATCTGCAGAAGATGGGACTTGCAAATTTAAAGGCATTAAAACAGGTAAAGCCTGTGGATGCACCGACCGCTTATTATATGGCGATGAATGAGGCGAGCAACGGCAAGGATACGATGACCGGACATTGGGAGATGATGGGCATCCGGACGGACAAGCCGTTTATTACATTTACTGAGCATGGATTTCCGAAAGAACTGATCGATGAACTACAAAAGCGTTGTGGCAGAGAAATCATTGGAAACAAAGCAGCGAGCGGAACCGTGATCCTTGATGAACTCGGCGAGCAGGAAGTCAACGAGGGAAAGCTGATCGTCTATACATCGGCGGATTCGGTCTTGCAGATCTGCGGCAACGAGGAAACGATGGGGCTGGATACACTGTATCATTACTGTGAGATCGCGCGAGAACTGACGATGCGTGACGAGTGGCGCGTGGGACGCGTGATCGCAAGACCGTATATCGGAAAGAAGCGTGGTGAGTTTAAGCGCACGAGCAACCGCCACGATTACGCATTGAAGCCGACCGGACCGACGGCGCTGAGTGCACTAAAAGATGCCGGATACGATGTGATCTCGGTTGGAAAGATCAATGACATCTTTGTCGGAGAAGGTATCACAGAGAGCAATCATTCGGACAGCAGCGTGCACGGTATGCAGCAGACGATCGACATTGCAAAACGCGATTTTAGGGGACTTTGTTTTACGAATCTGGTTGATTTTGATGCGCTGTGGGGACATAGAAGAAATCCGGTCGGATACGGGGAGGAGATCGAGAAGTTTGACCGGAAACTCGGAGAACTGCTTCCGGTATTGCGCGAGGATGATCTGTTGATCCTGACGGCGGATCACGGAAACGATCCGACCTACAAAGGCACGGATCACACAAGGGAACAGGTACCATTTCTTGCCTACTCGCCGTCCGATACCGGAAGCGGCGCGCTTAAGACAAGTGATACCTTTGCGGTCATCGGTGCAACGATCGCAGATAATTTCGGTGTGAAGATGCCGGAGGGCACAATTGGGACATCGCTTCTTGATCAGATCAAATGATGATTCTGCGGAAGAAAAGGTATAAAAATATGAAAATATGAAAATATATCGGCATGCGCTATATGCTTCTTGGATCAGGGCAGGCAGATGCCGGTCATGTTTTGGAAAATGTTGTATATTTGGAATTGCTACGGCGTGGATAGAAGGTTACGGTGAAAAATGAAACGAAATAGAGTAATTGCAGCGATTCTGCTCGTGGGGATTTTGGTCATCACCATGGCGGGATGCAAAAATACAAGTAACAGTAAAGAGGAAAAAGAAAAACCTGTCATCACGCTCGGTAGTGACAACTATCCCCCATACAATTATCTGAATGAGGATGGGGTACCGACAGGAATCGATGTGGAACTTGCAACAGAAGCTTTTAATAGAATGGGATATCAGGTGAATGTTGTCCAGATCAACTGGGAGAAGAAAAAGGAACTGGTGGAGAGCGGAGAGATTGACTGTATTATGGGCTGCTTTTCTATGGAAGGGCGTCTTGAAGAGTACCGCTGGGCAGGACCGTACATAGCAAGCCGTCAGGTAGTCGCTGTAAATGAAAATAGTGATATCTATAAACTGAGTGACATGGAGGGAAAGAACCTGGCTGTCCAATCTACAACCAAACCAGAGAGCATTTTCCTGAATCGTACAGATGAAAGAATTCCCAAGTTGGAAAATCTGATCAGTCTTGGACACAGAGAGCTGATCTATACGTTTCTGGGGAAAGGATATGTAGATGCAGTTGGCGCACATGAAGAATCTGTTGTCCAATATATGAAGGATTATGAGACAAGCTTCCGCATCCTGGAAGAACCTTTGATGGTTGTGGGGATAGGAGTTGCTTTTGCAAAAGATGATGACAGAGGAATCTGTGAGCAGATGGATCAGACACTGGAAGAGATGCGTCAGGATGGCACCTCTCTGAAAATTATTGAAAAATATCTGGATGATCCCGAGAAGTATCTGGAGGTGGATGATCTTGGATATTAGGAAAAAGATAAAAGAAAAAAGAATCCAGTTGCTTGGTGGTATGATTGGAATCTGTGTGGTGGTAGTCTCACTGCTTTATTTCTTTCATACGCAGAAAGCGGAAGCCGAGAAAAGAATGGTGGAGATTGTAAATTATGTGAAGGTGCAGTGCTCAACCTACACCCATTATAATGAATCTTCGGAATCAAAAAGCCTCCTCCGTGCAATCGAAAGTGCCAGACAGATGAGTACGAATATCGACATGGAAATCGAAAACGGTGGTCAGCTGAGCCGCGGGTTTCTGAAAGAAAACCTGCAGACTCTCTGGGTGGATGGTATCCTTGTACTAGATGCAGAGGGAAAGACGGACTGTGAATACAGTACGGATGACTCTCTGACCAATGAGATTACAGAGTATCTGCAAAAAGAAATTATCATGGATTTTAGTGGATATGAAGAAAGAACTTATTCGGAACGTTTTACGAGAGAGGAAGGGGCTCATATCGACATTGCAGCCTGCGCCAGAAAAGATGCACCGGGTATTGTAGCAATCTATTATTATACATCCCCTGAATTTGTCAGAAACTATACTCTGACGATACAGAGTCTTTTAAATGGTTATAGCACAAGGAAAGATGGAACCATCATGGTTGCAGACCATGGGACGATTGTTGCCAGTAATGATGAGAGCCTGATGGGACAGGATACTGCCGGCAACGAGGTCATTCAGGCAATGAAACAGCATACCGACAGCCGGCATATTTTTCATTTGAAGAATGAAGGGACCGGGTGCTACGGAATCATGCTGAAGCAGCGTGATTATTATATTTATGCATATATTCCGGATACGGAGGTATTCCATAATCTTCCGTTAAGTGTAATAGGTGTCATTTTTCTTTATTGCCTGATATTCAGTATATTTTGGCTCTGGGCATACAGAACGAATCTGACGCATCAGAAAATGGAACAGGAAAAAGATGAAAAATACAAGGCAGAACTTCTGGTAGCAGCAAAAAAGGCAGAAGCAGCCAATCGGGCTAAGACGGAATTTCTCCAGAGGATGAGTCATGATATCAGAACACCGATCAATGGAATCTGTGGCATGGTCGATATGGCTGACTATTATGCGGATGATCTGGAGAAACAGACAGAATACCGGAAAAAAGTCAGAGAGTCATCGAATCTGTTATTGGGACTGATCAATGATGTTCTGGATATGAGTAAACTGGAGTCCGGCGAAGTGATTCTGGAAGAGATTCCATTTCATCTGAGCAGTATTTCCAGGGAAGTACTTGTTGTGATCGAGCAGATGGCAGCAGAACAGAATATCCGGATTGAGTGGGAAAAAAGAGAAATCACACACCAGGATTTTATTGGAAGCGCAGAGTATGTGAAACGTGTAATGATGAATATTCTGTCGAATGCGGTGAAATATAACAGGGAAAATGGTCATATTTATATCAGCTGCGTAGAAATTCCATCCAAACAGCCTGGGATGACAACAATGGAATTTGTCTGTCGTGATACAGGAATCGGAATGGCAGATGAGTTCCAGAAACATATTTTTGAACCATTTGTACAGGAACATACAGGAAGCCGTACAAAATTTGCGGGAACAGGTTTGGGAATGCCGATTACCAAAAAACTGGTTGAGAAAATGGGTGGAACCATTACTTTTGAGAGTGAAGAAGGTGTCGGGACGACATTTGTGATTCGTGTTCCATTCAAAATTGATATGGAAGCGGATAAACGCGAAGAACAGAATGATGTTTCAGAAAAATCTATAACGGGACTGCATATTCTACTGGCAGAAGATAATGAGCTGAATATGGAAATCGCTGAATTTATGCTTCAGAATGAAGGCGCTGAGGTGACAAAAGCATGGAATGGACAGGAAGCGGTTGAACGATTCAGAAAAAGTAAGCTCAGTGAATTTGATGTCATTCTTATGGACATCATGATGCCGGTGATGAATGGTTACGAGGCAGCAAAGCGGATCCGATCCCTGGACAGAGAGGATGCAAGGAGGATTCCGATCATTGCAATGACAGCCAATGCATTTACGGAGGATCGATTGAAGGCAAAAGAGGCAGGAATGGATGAACATATCGCTAAGCCTATCGATGTGAAACTACTGTTAAAGACAATTCATCAATTAGTAGAAAACAGCCAGAGGTAGAATTCATAATGGAAAAGAAACTCACAAGCGGCAGTGTTTTATAGGAATCCCTTTTATTACCGCATATAACATTATCAGTTCTATTTTCCGCGGCATGGGCGACAGCAAAAACCCGATGTATTTTATTGCAATTGCGTGCTTTGCCAATATTGTGCTTGATTATGTATTTATCGGCGCATGCAAGATGGGACCGGCGGGAGCGGCACTCGGAACAACGGTCGCGCAGGCGGTCAGTGTTGTGATCGCTTTGCTTGCTATTATAAAAAAGCAAAGCATCATGCTTGCAAAAGAAGATTTTAAGCCACAGGGGGATGTGATGAAGAAGATTCTTTCCATCGGCGTCCCGGTGGCGTTGCAGGACGGGTTGATCCAGATTTCGTTTCTGATCATCACGATCATTGTCAATCAGCGAGGACTCAATGATGCGGCAGCAGTCGGTATCGTTGAAAAGATTATCAGTTTTCTGTTTCTCGTGCCATCTTCGATGCTCTCCACGGTATCGGCGCTCGGTGCACAGAATATCGGTGCGAACAAGCCGGAGCGTGCCGTGCAGACGCTTAAGTATGCCATCATGATCGCGTTCGGATTCGGATTGATCGCTTCCGGTGTGATCCAGTTTATGGCAGAGCCGATCGTGGCACTTTTTACGGATGCAAAAACAGCCGGAGGTGCGGAAGTCATTTATCAGGGCGGACAATATCTCAGGGGCTATATCTGGGACTGCGTGTTTGCGGGAATCCATTTCAGTTTCAGCGGCTACTTCTGCGCGTGCGGCAAGTCGGGACTGTCGTTTTTACATAACATTCTGGCAATTGTATTTATCCGTGTGCCGGGTGCGTATCTGATGTCGGCGCTTTTTTCGACGACGCTTCTTCCGATGGGACTTGCCACGGCAGCGGGATCCTTGTTCTCGGTGGTCATCTGCGTGATCGCATTTATGATTCTGCGGAAGAAAATGTACAAAAATATGAAAAATTCGAAATAGCAAAAACTATTGATTTTTTCTTTTTATTTACATTATAATGACAATATAACAGGCTTGCAGAGAAGGAATTCTATGATTAATGTATTATAAAATTAGGTAACAAGGTCGAAATGCTTATAAAGGAGAGGGTTTTATGGGTAAAAAAAGGTGGCATAAGAGGCTGTCGGTAACCGTGCTGGCAGCGATACTTGCAGTCAATTACGGCGGGGCAAATATATCAGCAAGAGCAGATATGGTTTCCGCTGTCGAGGAAAGCATTCAAGCAGAGGCAAAAGGGCTGACGACATCTCCGTCCGATGCAGAAAAGACAGAAAATCCGGAGAGCACAAAAATTCCCGAGATCAGTGCAGCAGCCAAAAAGACCGGGAGTACAATGTATGCAGATGCTTCCGAGAATATCGTCTATACGATCAGTCCTGCTTCCGAAGGCTTTTCGGTTAGCGGCGGAGCACTCAATACAAATGTCACTAAGCTTACAGAGGCGGTAAAGGCAATCTTAGCTCAGAGCAAAACAAAAAAGGTGGCTATCCATTTTGATGATATTGTTTCTTCGGAAAATAATGGCATCCAGCTTGACACTCCGTGTGAACTGACCCTGACGGGCTCCTATAAAGCGGAAGAAAAATGGGGAGCGTTGTTTGAAATCAAGAGCCCCGGCTGCTTTACCATACACAATACCGCAAATATCACAATATCTTATTATCAGGCGATCATAAATAGTGCAGGTGCAGAAGTGATCTTTGAGCATAACGGCGGTACTCTTACGCACAGCGCCGGCGGCCAGTTATTTAACCTGAAGACCAATGATAAGGTATATCTGACGGGCGGTGAGATAAACGGTACTGTTTTTGGAAATGAGAAGTGGGGATATGTGGAGATCTCCGGGGGTGTCTGGAAAGGAAGCCTTAGTTCCGTAAAAGAAGTCAAGATGATCGGAGGCCGCTTAGAAAATTGTAAAGCCGGTGAAAATTCGATATATGCGATCCGCGGAGCCGAGAAAATATCCATAAACGACGGCAAGATCTATGCAGAAAATACAAATACAAATACGACTGACTCCAACAGAGCAGCTTATGCCATCAGCATGGCGGATAAAACCCAGCTGACCTTATCCGGGCATGTCGATATCTCTGCTTCTTGCGACAGCAAAAAACAGGGCTCCATATATTATTCTACAAGTGGCTCCTATCCTACGGTGGATGCGACCGGCTTGACCTTGGTTAATTCCGGTTTTACTCTGGCGCCTTCTTATTCGGCAATGAAGGCAAGCTCGGCGTTGACAAACTGGATGGAGTGTTCTGATAACATTCAGTCCTTGCTCGGGAATATGCAATTAAATGTGATCTGTCCGAATGCGGAGACACAGGCTGAATATGCAAATTATGAATTAAAAGCCGCCGGAAATTATATCCGGATCCTGGATAAAAATGCGCCGGCAAGCCAGATCGAAAGCGGCGTTATTAAAAAAGCGGATATTCAACTGTCAAACGATGGAAATAAATATAATGTTACCGTTACGTATGCCTCTGCGGGAGAAGGGACAGAAGCAAATAAGACATACCAGTATGATATAGCCCCCGGCAGCGTATCCGGTATATTAAATGATATCCTGCTTATGAATACGGGAACTGCCGGCCCTCAGATCACTATTGGCAGTACGGCTAATCAGATCAGTGAGGATATTACGATAGATACGGCGGGCTTCAGCGAGGAGAATGCCGTTGTATTAGAAGGAAAGATTATAGGAAGGGTCACGGTCACCGGAAAAGGAACATTAAAATCCAGCCTTAGCTGTTCCGGCTTTGTCGGTGCGACACCGAGTACGATCCATATTACAGGAGGAGAGATCATCGGGGGAAGTACGGATTCTACGGATTCGCCGGTGATCTGGTTGAGTGCAGCAAACCTGATCGTTGAAGGAGACAACACAGTGATCCGGAATGCGAATCAGTCATCAGGCTCTGTTGAGAGCCACGACACGATCAGTGCGACAGGCGGCGTACAGATTACGATCCGGGGAGGCATGATCGAGTCTTCCGGTGGACGTGCTTTGTATATATACAGAAAAGGAGATTCTGCCTTAGCCGACTCCTATGCTTCTCTCCTTGTCGAGGGAGGAACCATATCAGGAGCCAAATATGGTATTTACAATACCGAACATAATGAAGTCACGATAAAGGGTGGTACGATCCAAGGGAAAGAATCCGATATCTTCCTTGCACATGACACCACTAAAATCTCTTGTGAACCAAAAAAGTTTACCGTAGAGAATGAAAGCTCCTCAAAGTCATTCCCCTTTGACAAGATGCAAATCGAAAAACTATCCAATACGAATGAGATCGATTTCACGAAGGCAAAGCTTACTGCTGATGATAAGTTAAGTATCGTTTTCGACAGCGGAGCGGAAGCAGGCAAGCTGTTTCGAGTATCCACAGCGGAATACAGAAGCTTTCTAAAGGCGGTTCACCTTTCCGGCCCGGCAGCACCGGTCTGCGTGGCCTATAATTCTGCCGAGCCCTCAGCTTCGCAGAATACGACAGATATCTATGCGTTCCCAAAGACAGGGGCGCAGACGGTTCATGTTAAATATTATAACGAGTATACAGATACAGAGCCGTTTTATGATGAATATCTTTTAAAAGGATATACGGTCAATGGTGCAGATTCGATAAGCAGCTACCTGAGTAAAACAGTGCCTTCCGGGACAAACAAGGATAAGTTTTCCGTATGGCGCTATAAGGATAGCATAAGAAAGGGTACAGCGGTAGATGAAACGATCACCGTTAATGAGCTTGTCGAGGATAGGCTTACTACGGAGGCAAACAAAGTCCCGGTGGTCGAGCTTTACGCAGGATATAAGGTCTCTCTGGCGGGTTCTTCAAGTGTTAACGGAGACAGCTCGATCAGCTTTCAGGCAACATCTGATGGAACGACCCTGTATTATACAGATAATACAAAATACAGCACATACAGTGGCGAAGAATTGAGGGCGGCGGCTAAGGCAGAAAATACAAAAGGAGATTTTCAATCTTTATCCTCAGAAGATGGTAATTTCACAATTTCCTGCACGAATCTGGAGCCGGGACAATCCTATTCCTGCATTATGGTTGCCGAAAACGCAAATCTTGATGTATCCGATGCACTTAAGCTGACGGCAACGACAAATACCCGTGCATTAAATAAAGAGGATTTCAGCATTGGCGATACCCAATTTACCTATACCGGAAATCAGGCTACACATGGAGTGAGTGTGACACCGACTACGAAAAACAGCGGAAAATTCGAGATCGATAGTGTACTTTATAAAAAGAAGGAGGGAGAGAACTATATAGGAGGCTTCCTCGGAAAACAGGCGGAAGCCGGTGTATATGGCGTGTTTGTCACTACGAAATCGGAAGCGACTGGGATCAATCGTGCGACAAATCTGTTCCTCTGTGATATGACGATCGAGAAGGCGGACTTTAATCCTTTGTGGTTTAAGACCTTCAGTAAGATCACCTATGGTGAGGATGCAGAGGGTACTTTAAAGCCGGTGATCCGGGAAGAATACAGTACAGCCGGTGGCACAGCCATTATTACCGGCTATGGAGAGATCAGCTATAAGCTATATGAGGATAAGGCCCTTAAAAAAGAGGTTTCCCGAAACAGCGAAGGACACTACGACGTGTGCCTGAAGGAAGACGGAACCGTTGGCCAATATTATGTGGGAGTTACCTGTACGGAAGGAAGTGCTGTAAAGGCACAGAAAACACCGGCCGCAATCTTCAATAATCAGCTGACGATTGAGAAAGCGGACTACACATTTTCCGGACTGACCTGTGAAAATATCGACTACGGCGAGTCACCGGCCCCCAAAGTTCAGCTGCAAAATGCGGATGTCGGGCCGGTGCGGTTCACCTACACACAGGATGCTAGCGGAAGTGACGGTGCAGCTTGGTCTGTCGGAAATAACGCCGGAACATGGTATGTGCGTGCCGAGATCGATGAAAGCCGGAATTTCAAAGGTGCGAAAAGTGAATGGAAGGCGTTTACCGTCAATAAGGCAAAGCTTACCGTTACCGCAAAGGATCTGCGGATCCCAGTAAAAAGTGAGATCCCTGAGTATAAGGCGGTATACAAGGGATTTGCCGGAGCCGATAACGCGGCTTCCTTAGGCGGAAACCTTAAGTTCACCTGTTCCTATACGAAGGAGAGCGAAGTCGGTACTTATAAGATTACGCCTTATGGTCTTACATCCGAAAACTATGAGCTCTGCTTTGTCGAAGGAACGCTGACGGTTGAAGAAAAGAGTGGAGGCGGAAGCAGCAGCGGAGGCGGAAGCAACAGTGGAGGCGGAGGCAACAGTGGAGGCGGAGGCTCATCCAGTGGTGGAAGTTCCTCCAAGAATGATTCCACCATCATTGACCGCCCGGATAAGGACAATCCAACCACCCCAACCACCCCAACCACAGCGGAAACAAAGACTGTGAAGGCAGATAAAAAGGGAAACGTTGTCATTACAAAAAGTATGGTATCCGATGCCATCTCCACTGCGCAGGCAGATGCGAAAAAGAATGGCAACACCGCAAACGGTATTGAGGTGGTTGTTCCCGTGGAAATCAGCAAACCGCTGAATGGCGTACAGATCACTTTGAAAGCGGATGTTCTGGACAAGCTGGTATCCTCTGGCGTCAAGCGCCTCACCATCGACACCGACCGTATGGCGGACTTTGGATTTACGCTGGATACTCTCAAAAAGCTCAACCGCCAGACCAGCGGCGACATCGTTTTGAAGGTGAAGAAAATCACGGTTACTTCGGTTAAGGCAAAGGCAGCTATCAAAAAACGCCCCGTTTATGACATCTCTCTGTGGGAAGTGAAAAACGTTAAAAAAACCAAGCTGACCAACCAGAAGAAGAATTGGACCAGTACAGAGAGAAAAGCGAAAAAAGTCAAAAAAACCAAGCTGACCAACCTGTGGGGAAAAACCATCAGTATTGCAATTCCGTATACTCCGAAGAAAAACGAACAGCCGGGTAACCTCTATGCGGTTTTAGTGAATGGAAAAGGTAAGCCCCAGTGGATCACCAGGTCCGGCTATGATGCAGACCAGAAGGCAGTCATCTTTGAGTTTACTAAGTCCGGTGTCTACGGCGTGGGATATAAAGCTAAAAAGCCAGTCCTTACCGACATCAATAATCACTAGGTTAAGGATAACATTCTCTTTGCGGTCAGCCGTGGGCAGATGGCAGTCAGCACCCAAGTGGACGGCTATGAGGTCGGCGAGGATGGTGCAAGAAAGTAAAATCTTATAACACAGAATGGAGATAGACACTCACTTGTGGGTGTCTATTTTTTTGGCTCTATGTCAAGTGTTGGGGGGTGATTCTTTGAATCACGCCCCGTTACTGGATTTGGAGCTATTTTTATATTTGATATATTTTACTATGATTTTGGGCA
>ERZ1026846.1291-NODE-1291-length-16415-cov-16.357213_pt1 | contig 16415 bp, 12 predicted proteins | sample MGYA00380153_ERZ1026846 | MGnify/ENA primary metagenome ERZ1026846 (study PRJEB33269, sample SAMEA4719789) | human gut metagenome | biome: human-associated habitat; feature: organic feature; material: feces | place: Cameroon | collected 2013-10 ... | reverse complement strand
CGCCCAGACGGATTTTCTTGCCCTCAAGCAACATCTCACGCATGCAGTCTACGGCGATGTAGAGGATGGCGCTGATGTCAGCTCTCGAATAAACACTACCATGTGAAGTGATGTGCTTGGCAAACTTCTCGATGGTCATGATGTCGGTGTACTGCGAGATGGCGAAAGCATTCTGCTTCTCGGTCTTCACGAGTTCCAGGTCCTTCTGGTCAGGATTCTTACCCTCCTTCTTAGCCTGGTTGATGCGTGACTTAGCCTGGTTGATTTCCAGAAGATTTGCATTCACGCTACGCATTACGATGCTGTAATTAATCATACTATGTTATGCTTTAAAGAGTTTATTTAATCACAATTTCCCAGATGCTTTTTCTTGTCCTTTTCAGAGTCTTCATTGATGACCGGCGCCTGTCATCATTTGCTCCCTGTCTCGGTCTTCATTTATGACCGCCTTTAGGTACAAAATAGCTTTCTTTTGATTGCTGGTGCAAAGGTACGAAAAAGCGATGTAGGAAGCAATACTTTTCCGGCAACTTGAATTCAGTTTTCCGGAATCTTGTGAAATGGAGCCTTTCGAGAGCAAGTGAGGGGAGTAGTGGAAACGGACTGCATCCGGTCATTAGTGACCGGTCATTATAGGTCATTAAGAAAAATCACTTCCGGTCATTTAGCCCCTATAATATATATAAAATTTAATATATATTATAGCTCTCTTTTTCGCCCCCGAAAATCTTAATGACCGAAAATGACCGGGCATTAATGACCGGATTATGAGGTGGAATGAAAATGAGTTGTAGTGTATGTGGATATTACGTAAAAACTTGATTCATTGGTTATTAGATTCTCTTTGCTGTATCTTTTATTTTATTTGCAAAGGTAACTTGAATTCGTGTTGTAATCCTTTCTTTCTTAAAATATACGGTATAATATGTCGTGCCTTTTTACTAGACTCTTACAAAATTTATCTATTAACACCTCTTTTGAGACATTTCCACCTTACTTTTTCTTTCCCTTTTGCCCTTGAAAATAGCTTAAAAAGAACTCTAAGCCTCATTTTTTTCGTTTCTCTTCATTTTTCCGTTAAATAACGTGATAAAATTAGGAGGGTTCCAAAAGATTTAGTATCTTTGCCTTGTAGAATTTAAATATTGACGTAGCAATAGTGTAAAAACTAGATACTACACAAAGAATTAAGTCATGGTAGTGATACATAACATATTGGTACTCAGCGTATTAGGGGGAGGCCGTCCGAAAACTTAATTAGGGAAGCAAACAACTGAATTGAGCATTTTTCTTTGCTCTTTATAGTTAATTAACCTCGTATCTTCTTGATTCTCAATTATTTTATGTATCTTTGTGGTAAAAAAACAAGAAAGATATGGCATATAAAAAAGGTCAAGATAGACGACAGAGGGTTCTTTTCCCTGATTGCATTGACGAGTATGTAGAGGCTGACGCCCCTGTTCGCTTGTTCGATGCTTTTGTCGATAATCTCAAAATGAATGAACTGGGATTCGTCCGCAGTACTCCTGCAGAAACTGGTACTCCTGGATATGATCCTCGCGATCTCCTCAAACTCTATATTTATGGTTACTTCTATCAGGTACGTTCCTCTCGCAAACTTGCTCGTGAGTGCAAGTGTAACGTAGAGGTAATGTGGCTGCTCAACAAGCTGACTCCTGACTTTCGTACAATCTCCGATTTCCGTAAGGACAACAAGAAGGCTATTACTAAAGTTTTTAAAGAGTTCAACAAGTTTTGTATGGGACTGAAGCTCTTTTCCAAGTCGTACATCTCTATTGATGGAAGCAAGTTTAAGGCTGTAAATGCTAAGGACAACAACCTTACTCTAAGCAAACTCGATGACCGAATCAAGCGTCTTGATGAACATATTTCAATCTATATGGAAGAACTTGAAGCATACGATCATGAGGAAGGACGCAGGCTCTCTAAAGATGAGTTGCAACGTAAGCTTGATGTTTGCAAGGAGCGCAAGGAACGCTATGAAGGATACCGTGATACACTTGAGAAAAGCGGTGAAAGCCAGATTTCCTTAACCGATCCTGATTCCCGACTAATGAAAGCCAACGAAGGCTTTTGTGTCGGTTATAATGTGCAAACAGCAGTTGATGCGAAGAGCCATCTGATAGCAGGCTTCCAGGTAACCAACAGTCCAACAGACCATGGTCAGCTTACAAGCGTAGCATCTGAGGTGAAAGCCGATTATGGTGTTGACGTTCTAGAATCTACTGCAGACAAGGGGTACGAGTGTCCCGAGGATCATGCAGATGCATTGGCTAATGGTATCGTACCAAATGTCATCCAACGTGATGGCAGCTGCACGGAGCAGGTTCAGTTTGACTATAACGAAGCTACCATAACTGACGCACAAAAGTCAAGTACTAATCCAGAAGATTTGAAGGCATGTCTTGAAGCTGCTGTCATACCGGAAGCCTACAAGGATTTTTTAACCGATGCACAGATTGTAGAGGTCAAGGAGTACACTTCTGATGTAGCAGGGTCTGTTGTACTGAAGATGACTCCCGAGCAGATGCGTGCCAAGGCTCTTGAAGGATACTTCGTGAGGGATGCCGAACGCAATCTTGTCTATTGTCCGCAAGGCGAAATCCTGAGGCAAAAGTCTATCAAAAGAAACGGTATGATCCGCTACTGCAACAAGCTTGCATGTAAAAAATGCAAGTGCAAGTGTACCATCCAGAAGTTCAAGGAGGCAGACTTCAACAAAGACACCTTGATAAAGGCAACCGAAGCAAAACGCAAGCAACTCAAAGAAGAGAATAAGGACAAGCCAAAACCTCCAAGAATGAAGGTCGTGAAGAAGGTTGTCCGTTACGTTTTACATCTAGATCAGAACAAGATGGACAATCGCAAATGCCTCTCCGAGCATCCTTTCGGAACCATGAAGCGAGCACTTGGGCAATACTACTTTTTACTGAAAGGCAAACTGAAAGTAACTGCTGAGATGGGCCTCTTTTGCCTATCTTATAACCTTCGTCGTGCCATATCTCTCAAAGGTGTTCCTGCTTTGATTGCTTCTCTTGGATAATGACCTGTAGGAATCAATACCATCGAAAAACACGCTCTATTAGTGTTCATATCGGCCTTTTTAAGCCCTTATGACGAATTATTTAACATAAAACAAAATTTTAAGATGAAAAAATATATGCCCTTAGAGGGGCTTAGGTGGAGTCGTGATAGCGGTTCTGCCCTATGTGATACATCCCAAAACAGCCGTTCTCGGACGGGCTGGGGGGGTAATTTTGCCAAGGCAAAGTTAGTCACAAATCATCGTGTTCTTATTCGTAGGCAAATATTATCTTATTTTTATTTGATAATAGTTGCTTTTTTTATGCTTTCTTCCACCGCCTGTTCTAAAGAGGAAGAAACAAAAAAATCAGAGGTTTTTCATTACGAAACCACATTTTTAGCCCATAATTGGCAGATTTCAGAGCTGTATCAGCGCGTTGGAAGTCTCTTTATCGACGTAAAAGAGGCTCCTTTGTCCTGTCATTTTACCTCAGCCAACATTTATTTCTCCAAAACGGAAGAAGTGAACCACTTCGATGACAACGGAAAAGTGACCCAAACAACCACCGAAAACATCCCTTGCGGTCACTACACCTATTTAATAAAGGAGAACAAAATACAGATAGATAATCAGATATTCACCATTACGGACACAAACGGAGCCCTCGTTCTACAGAATGAGAAATGGAAACTTGTGCTCGTAGAAAACTAAACATATATATTATGGGAACATACAATAAAGAACGAGAAGAACTTCATAAAACGATTTGGAGTATTGCAGAGGAATTGAGAGGTGCTGTTGATGGATGGGAATTCAAGGCTTATGTCTTGGGGGCCATTTTCTATCGTTACATCTCAGAAAACCTTACCGACTACATTAATAATTTGCAGGCAGCTGCCGGAATCAAGGGCTTTGATTATGCTAAAATGAATGATGAAGAAGCAGAAGAGGCTCACGAAATGATGGTGCAGGAAAAAGGCTTCTTTATTCTGCCGAGTCAATTGTTTCAGAGAGTAGCAGCTTCACCAGAGAAGAATGTCAACCTCAATGAAACGCTAGCACAAGTGTTCCGTTCTATTGAGGCCAGTGCTGCCGGTACTGATAGCGAGGAACAGGTAAAGGGGCTTTTCTCTGATTTCATCATCGACAGCTCCCGTATCGGCAACTCTGTAGAAATGCGTAACAAGTGCATTTCCAAGGTGTTGACCAAGGTGCGTGATATGCAGCTCAGCAAGACGTTTACAGACAACAGTATTGATACAGTAGGCGACACCTACGAATACCTGATGCAGATGTATGCATCGAAGGCAGGTAAAAGCGGCGGTGAATACTTTACGCCACAGGAGGTGAGTGAAGTGCTTGCCCGCATTGCCTGCTGCAACAATCCGAATATACAGAAGGTTTACGACCCAGCCTGCGGTTCGGGTTCCTTGTTGATGAAGTTTGTAAAATATGTTGGTGAAAAAGCATCGGAAATAGAGTTTTATGGTCAGGAAATTAATCCTACAACCTACAATCTCTGCCGCATCAATATGTTCCTGCATAATGTGAACTATGCCAAGTTTGATATTCAGTTAGGCAACACGCTTACTACTCCTCATCATCTGGGAATGAAGTTTGATGCTATCGTGAGCAATCCGCCATACTCCAAGAGTTGGGAGGGAAAGAATAACACGATTCTTATTAATGATGTACGATACAGTCCTGCTGGTGTGCTGGCTCCTATGCAGAGGTCAGACCTTGCTTTTACGATGCACATGCTATACCATCTTAGCGAGACTGGTACTTGCGCCATTGTAGAGTTCCCTGGTGTTCTCTATCGTGGTGGCGCAGAGAAGAAAATCCGCGAATATCTGATTAAGAACAACTTCGTGGATACGGTAATCCAGCTTCCTGCCAATCTGTTCTTTGGCGTAGGCATTGCCACTTGCATCATTGTTATCAAGAAGAATAAGAAAGATAATAATATTTTGTTTGTGGATGCTTCGGAAGAATTTGTGAAGAAGGGCGATAAGAACAAGCTGGAGGATGAAAACCAAAACAGAATTGTAAATGCTTATCAGCAGCGCAAGGAAGAACAATATTTTACCAGGCTTGTTAGCAACGATGAAGTTCTTGCCAATGGCGCCAATCTCTCAGTTTCTTCTTATGTAGAGAAAGAAGATAAAAGAGAAGTGATTGATATTGTGGCGTTGAATGAAGAGATTGAAGCTTTGAGCAAGGATGTTGCAAGTAAGTCGTTAAAATTGAATGAAATAATCAAGAAATTATGAACAAGATTGCTGAATTAATAAGTAGATTATGTCCAGATGGAGTTGAGTTTAAAACGCTTGATTCTTTGGTAAGCTATGTTCAGCCTGGTCCATATATTGTTAGTTCAACAGAGTATGATGCTCATTATTGTACTCCTGTTCTGACTGCTGGACAAAGTTTTATTCTTGGATATACAAATGAGGAAGAAGGAATGTACAATGCCTCGTCCCAAAAACCGGTTATCATTTTTGATGATTTTACAACAAGTTTTCATTGGGTAGATTTTGACTTTAAGGTAAAAAGCTCTGCATTGAAAATATTGAAAATAAAAGATAAACAAGAGGCAGATTTTAGGTATATTTATATGGCTATGAAAACCATTCATTTTATACCGACAAATCATATGCGGCATTGGATTTCATTATATAGCAAATTTGAAATTCCACTTCCTCCGCTTAACATTCAAAAGGAGATAGTCTCTATTCTTGATTCCTTCACCTCGCTCATCGACAAGATGAAACAGGAGGCCGAAATGAGGAAGAAACAGATGGATTACTATAGGGAAAAACTATTCTCATTTGGAAAAGAGGAATGTGAGTGGAGAACATTGAACGAACTCTTTACTTTTAAAAATGGCATAAACAAAGAAAAAAGTGATTTTGGAAGAGGAACTCCCATAATAAATTATGTTGATGTCTATAGGAAACGGGGATTAGTTAAAGAAGACATTAAGGGACAGGTGAATTCAAATGCATCAGAGCAATCTCGCTATAAATGTAAAAAGGGAGATGTTTTTTTTACAAGAACATCTGAAACGAAAGAAGAAGTAGGTTTTCCAGCAGTCCTCTTAGAAGACATAGAGAATTGTGTATTTAGTGGATTCGTGTTAAAAGCAACACCAACAACTGATTTACTCGATACTCACTATTGCAAGTATTGCTTCTTTACATATCAATTTAGAAAAGAGGTTATAAAAAGTGCCACTTATACAACAAGAGCGCTAACAAATGGAACCTCTTTATCAAAGATTTCCATCCCTGTTCCTTCACGAGAGAAGCAGCGCCAAATCGCTTCCATCCTCGACACATTCGAGACCTACATCTCGAAGCTGGAACAGATGATAGAGCTACGCCAGAAGCAGTATGAATACTACAGAGAAAAGTTGCTGACATTTGAATAAATTCTTTTTATTAATAACGTTATGGCAGAAAGTTATAAAATCATAGCAGAGCAAGACTATTGTACCGTGGTGGCAAAATACGAGTCATCAAGGAAGAATGGTAATGCTTATCAAAGCGAGCAGGATCTTGAACGCTGGCTTATCGAACAGCTGCAAAGACAAGGTTACGAATATCCTTCCATACACAATGAGAAAGAATTGCTAGAGAACCTGCGTATACAGCTGGGCAAGGCAAACGATACAGAATACTCTGACAAGGAGTGGCAAAGTCTGCTGGATATTTTGACCAGCGAAACGCTCACTATGGAGGATAAGGCCGGCATGATCCAAAAGGAAAATACTGCAGTAGAAATAGAACGTGACAACGGTATTAAGACCAATGTTCACCTTATCCATAAAGATAACGTGTTCAAGAATAATCTGCAGGTTATCAACCAGTACGTGCCCGCTGGTGGAACCCATGCCAACCGCTATGATGTAACCATCCTGGTTAACGGTCTGCCACTCGTTCATATTGAGCTGAAACGCCGAGGTGTAAGCATCAGGGAAGCCTTCAACCAGATAAACCGCTATGCTCGCGAAAGCTTCTGGGCAGGCAAGGGAATGTTTGATTACATTCAGCTGTTTATCATCAGCAATGGCACTGAGACCAAGTATTACAGCAATACCACCCGCTATGCTCGTGAGCAGGAAGCAGACAAGCAGAAGGGGAAGAAAAAGAAAATTCAGAGCAACTCGTTTGAGTTTACCAGCTACTGGAGCGATAGGGAAAACAACCTTATCTGCGACCTGGAGGACTTTGCCAAGACCTTCCTCGTAAAACGCACGCTGCTCGAAATTCTTACCAAATATTGTGTGTTCAATGTAGATAAGGAACTGCTGGTGATGCGTCCTTACCAGATAGCTGCTACCGAGAGTATTACCCAGCGTATCAAGATTGCCTTGAATCATCATTGGGAAGGTTCTAGAAAGGCAGGAGGCTACATCTGGCACACAACTGGTTCGGGTAAAACCCTGACCTCTTTCAAGACGGCTCAGCTTGCAAGCAATATAAAAGGAGTACATAAGGTAGTATTCATCGTTGACCGACAGGATTTGGACTATCAGACGATGAAGGAATACGACCGTTTCTGCCCTAACTGTGCCAATGGTAATGTGAACAGTAAAATATTGCTCGATCAGCTTAATGCCGGTAGCGATGATTCGAACATCATCATCACCACGATACAGAAGATGTCGAGCCTCTTGAGGAAAAAGCTGATAGAGCAGGAGGTTCTTGACCAGGTTTTCGTTTTCATCTTTGATGAGTGCCACCGCTCGCAGTTTGGCGCCATGCAGAAACAGATTAAGCAGAGTTTCAAGAAGTACATCATGTTTGGCTTTACCGGCACCCCGATTTTTGGAGTAAATGCCAGTGGTAAAAAAGGCGAAATGATGACTACCGCAGATGTGTTTGGCGGAGAGTTGGACGAAAAGGGCAATCATACTAAACCGCTCCACACTTATACCATCATCAATGCCATCAACGATAAGAATGTACTGAAATTTAATGTAGAATACCACACGCAGACGGCTATGGTAGATGGAAAGAAGGTGGAGAACACAAACTATCTCGACTCCAAGCGCATAGCTTTGAATGTGAAATATCTTCTTGATCATTTCGATATAAAGACCAAGCGCTCCGTTCAGTGGACAGCCTCGGTGTTGACCAATGTGGAGGAGGTGATAAAGAACTACAAGAAAAAGAAGGAAGATCAGGTTGAAGAAAAGAAAGCGAAGGTTTCCACCACGGGATTCAACTCTATACTTGCCTGCGACAGTGTGCCAATGGCTATAGAATACTATAAGGAGCTGGAACGGCAGATGGCTGAGCCGGCTGCCCCACAGCTAAGGATTGCAACCATCTTTACTTCGGCTGCCAACGAGGCAGAGAACGACAGTAACGGAAATATAGAAGAAGACCCGGAAGGCATTAAGGGACTGGACTCTACGAGTAGGGAGTTTCTTGATTCCTGCATTACAAAGTACAATCATTGCTTTGGAACTTCATACAATACGAGTGCTGAAATGTTCCAAAACTACTACAAGGACCTTTCCTTGCGCACCAAGAACAAGGAGATAGATCTGCTCATTGTGGTAGGAATGTTCCTGACGGGCTTTGACGCAAAATGTCTCAATACGCTCTGGGTGGACAAGAATTTGCGAATGCATGGTTTGCTGCAGGCGTTCAGCCGAACCAACCGTATTCTGAATGCCTATAAGAATTGTGGCAACATCGTTTGTTTCCGCAATCTCATAGAAGCCACCAACAGGAGTTTCGGTCTTTTCGGTGATGCTAATGCCAACAGCATTATTCTGATGCGAACCTTTGAGGAATATTACAATGGCTACGAGGAAGATGGGAAACATCAGGCAGGATATAAGGAACTGGCTGAGAAACTTCTGCAGGAATATCCGCTATGCAAGTTGAATCCTTCCATTTCGCTGGCTCAAAAGATAGGCTTCATCAAGTTGTATGGGCAATTCGTCAAGAAGACTAATATACTGATAAGTTTTGATCAGTTTAATCCGGAAACCCTGGAAGAGCGCAATGCAATCCGCATCATCTGTGAAGGTGACAGGCAGGACTATCAGTCATGGTACCTGAGCTTCTGCGATGATTTGAAAGACGGAACTACAGGTGGCGGTGGTGGACATACTGGTGGAGACGGAGCTGGCGGAACGGATGATTTGGAATTTGAAATAGAATTGATTCGCCAGTTTGATATTGATATTCCTTACATCCTGGCTCTTGTGAAAAAATATCATGATAGCAACTGTGAAGATGCAGATCTTATCAAGAATATTATCCGTTGCATAACATCAAGTCCGAAGTTAAGGGATAAGAAAGACCTCATAGAGGGCTACCTTCATGTCATAAAAGAAGGTAAGGATGTTGATGTTTACGAAGAATGGCAGAATTACATCCGCCAGCAGATGGAAAAGGAACTGAAAGCCATTATTAGTGAAGAGAACCTGAAAGAAGAGGCAACCCGTGAATTTATCACCAAGTCGCTGCAGGATGGTTACGTTGAGGAGAGCGGAATGGCTATTACAACTGTACTGCCCCCGATGCCTATCTTTGGTGCCGGCAATAAACGTGAACAGAAAAAGAAAACAGTCATCGAAAAATTCAAACGATTCGTAGAACGATTCATTGATTTATAAACTTTATAATATAAGGAAGGAAAAGATATAGAAACAGGAGCCTATCCCTATAGGTAGGTGCACGGAAAGCGTTGTCAGCAAGTATAAATCTTATCGCTCAGAAACGACCAAACTTCAACAGAAGATAAGCTAACTTCAAGGATGGCAACAAGCGGCGCTCATGTGTGTAGAAGTAAAAAATCTACGACGTGGGCAAGACTTGTATGTATATCTGAAGTTAGGGCTTTGGTCGGCCTCTGAGCGATGATTGCGTATGGGTTTTTGCCCACGCTTTTTATACGAATAATATGGCAGCAAACAAAACAAGATATTATAAGGATTTGGAAATGCTCATGGAGGAATATAAAACCTGCTATGGGGATTGTGCTGGCGATAGAACTATTCATAAACTATCGTTACTTATTGCTATGTTTGAAAGTAGCGAAATGTTTGAAAAGATAGGGCAGAAACTTAAAACTAATCTAATCATCGATATTGATAGAGATGTTGATTACATGGAATGGAGTAATCTGGAAACTTGGATAGAAACAAAATCTAAGACCAATCAGCATGCTTCTTCTTTGACCTACGAGTCGCTGAGTATGGACAAATCCTTATTTGCCAATAGTATGGCAGATATGTTGCCACCGGTTCCCGAAACCTCATCTGATGACAATAATAAAAAACAATTCGATGGGCTTACCTATACGGAAAGAGATAAGTTCAAGACAACCATCAATAACCTGATGAATAATAATGTATTTAATGATAAGGTTCTTGATTTTGCCATTGATTCTACACTAAAAAAACTTTGTGCTGCACTTCTGAATATTGCAAACATAATAGAAGCTAAGCATGGGGCAAGTCTTTATGAAGACCTCTATAATAATCAGTTTTTTGCCTATACCAATAAGATTGGATCCTCTGTGCTGAAATCTCATAAGGAATGGAGAGAAAGTTATTTGGAAGATGAAATTACTGAGGATTCATTAAAAGACCATGTGCAGAAAGTTCTTATTAATCTTTTCAAGGCAGGCGTATTGGATAATATAGAAGTCAATGTCACCAAAAAGCAGAAGGATGACTATAAGGCTGAAATTGATTTTTCCGAGCATGATATTCCCAAGAAGATGAACGCCAATAAGTTGTATAACTGCTTCAGGAGCATTTGCGATTTTAAGGGTGGTAAGTATTCTCTGGATAAGGTAAAAGCAGGCAGACTGCTGTTTAAGATAAGAAAGGATGAGGATAAGGTCTGTGCTTTCTTCCAGTTTGTCTTAACGCTTACTCATGTTTATCAGGATATTGATGAGTTGAGAGAAGCCAATAGAGTGCCTAGTAAGATATTTGATTTCGATTTTTCCAAAATAGAATGCAAATTTAGTGAAGAAGAAGGTAAGCAGTCAGGCATTAGCAAGCATGCCCCTATGGTGCTTACCATTATGGATAAGATGAGTGTGAATATGCCTAAGGCTTACTGGGTATGTTTCTTCTGTGTGTTACTGGATAAAGAATGGATTGAAGACAATGTGAATGCTTTTTGTAAAAAGATGAATTCAATCTTTAGTGTAGAGCTGGACAAAAGTGCATTGAGTAAAACTATAAATGAACTGGGAAACAAAATCGAGGATTGGGATAAAGGAGACAGACGACTGAAAAAGAAAAGAGAGTTTGGCTTAAAGTTCAAGAAATGTATCGAGTTTTATGTTCAATATAAAATGAACTCTTTTATGTAGAGCATGGACATAGATAATACCACAAAAATTACATAGATAATACCACAAATTAAAAAACTTAATACCACAAGCAAAAAAGATAGCACCACTCGTACCACACGGTATGGGCGGTGCTTTTGTTTTTTCCCTACCTTTGCAGCGTCGAAGAAACAAGACAAAGCTGAATTTGTTTAGTGTTCTTGAATCCTCTTCGTACATTTATATTATATGAATACTCAGATTATGAGAGTGGTGCAGCAGGGCGAGCCCTTCGCTGTACAGAGTCAGAAAAGTGAGAACGGACAGATGATGAAATGCAACATCGTTCTCCAGGAGATGGGCGGCAAGTATGAGAACCAGTATGCTGCTGCAATGTTTGGCAATATTGCCCAGTGCAAGTTTGCTCCGGGAACATTGGTGGCGGTTACGCTCCGATTTACGACTCGTGAGTATAATGGTCAGGTTTATCAGGATATCCTCGTTACGGACATCGTGAAACTTGGCTAGTAACTAATCTTGAATTGAAATAGGTGGCGTGAGAATTGTCCCGGGATAATTTGCGCAAACTGAAACTTACGACACTTCTTTCGTTCATCTTTAATTTTAATTTAAGATTTTATGAAAAAAGCAAATAATAAGCAGGTTAACAACCAGCAGGTGAATATTAATGACTGCCAGCATGTGCAGTTGGGTGGAATGGCTTACTATGATGATAAGCAGTATTTCCTCTTCAGTCCTGATTCAGTAAATCAGGGTGTTGTAGAAGCTTTTCGCCGTCATGGCGTGGCTCAGCAAATGCAAGACGGAACATTTGATTTCGTAGCAGTTTCTAAGCCGAAAAGTCAGTCTGAACTGATCAAGAAACTGGCGCATGGTCGTTTGAGCAAGACCAAGGATGGGGCTATTCAGCTTACCTTGAAGGTGTTTTGTCATGAGAGAATCAACATCGCCCAAACGCTGGCTGTTGAGTCAGCAGAAGCGGCTGATGCTTTAGTGGATTATCAATTAAAACGATAAGTAAATAGATGAGTTGTTATTTAATTAAGGTGGAGAATGGGCACAAGGTTGCCCGCTCCATCACCTCGGAAGAGGAGTATAAGCAGTTGCGTGGAAGCAATGAGCAGAAGGCAAACTTGCGCCTGGCTCGTGCAGGAAACGATGCTGCGAAACGGAGACTGGTACAGTTTAATTATTCGGGGCATTATCCGCAAGGGGTAGTGAAAGGTATGAAACTGCCAAGCTGTGCTTTCGGATTCGATATGGATGAACCGGAGGCTTTCGCCAAGGCTGCCAAGCTGCTGCTGAAAGAACCGGACAAGTACGGACTGCTGATGCTGGAACGTAGTGCAAGACAGGGCGGACATGCGGTGTTTGAGCGCGAAAAGGGCAAGACCATCTTGGAAAATCAGGTACGCATCGCTACGATGCTCAAGTGCGAAATGGATACTTCGGCTCATGATATCAATCGGGTTTATTTCACTACTACTTCGGATGGTGAAGACCTGCTCTTCCTTTCACCAAGACTCTTCAAGGATACTTATGATGAGGCTGCTGTGGCTGCAGAAGGGAAGGTTCTAGAAGAAAGAGAACGGTATGGGAATGAGGAACTGCCGGAAGGAGCGCACAAAGCGAACAAGCATTATGAGCCTTGGAAGGAAGAATTCAAGAAGAATACTCAGGGGAGTTTTAAGAGTCAAGAATTAGAGAATTCGAGAATTTCTTCTTCTGCTGCTTCAGCCTCTACTGCGTCAACTTCTACTGCGTCAACTTCTTCTGCTTCAACTACTTCTTCTGCTCAGGACAATTATCTCGGGATTCCTTATGGGGAAATCATTAAGAAGTGGTGGCAACTGTATAATGATGGGCAGGAGCCGATGCGCTCTAACCGCAATACGCTGACCTTCGAGCTGGCTGTGAACCTGCGCCACATCTGTGGTTTTGACCGCAATCTGCTGGCTCAGATTATTCCCTGCTACGATGGGTTTCCCGAACAGGAAAAGATGGCTTGCATCAACTCGGCATTGAACGAGAAAATCACGCAAATGCCTAAGCGACTGAAGGATGTGCTGGCAGCGCTGAGACAGGAGAAACTGAAACAGGGGGCTTCGAACGGGAATGCAGATGAAGACAGCGAGGCGCTGGTGAATGCCTTGGACGAAGCCAATGCCAAGGATGATCTGTTCTATTACGATGCTTTACCCAAGATGCCACAAGGCGTGCGTGATTCTATCAGCGCTGTTGGTCCGGCGTTGGCTATGCCAGTGATCACAGCCATCTGTCCTGCCATCGGAATGCTTGCCACAGGCGTGAAGGTTTCCGTTCACGGCAAGATGAACTCGCTGAACCTTATCTCCTATATCGCCGGTGATTTCGCCTCGGGTAAAGGAAGTATCGACCCCGTGGTTGATATCTGGACTTCGGAAGTGAAACAGATGGACAAAATGTATCAGCAGCAGGAGGATGAATGGAGAGCCAAGAAGCGTGCGGCTAAGAATAAGAAGGAGCAACCGGAAGAACCCAAGCTGCCTGTAAGATGTCTTACCTTAAATAATACGGTGGCTAACCTTGCAGAACGACTGGCTAATACTGAAGGCAAGCACGCCTTCTCGTTTACTCCGGAAGCTGACACTGTGGCACAGAAATGGAAATCGGCTATGAGCGATTTTTCCGTCATGTTGAGACAGGCTTACGACGGAACAAGCTATGAGCGCGAGGCAAGAAGTGCAGATGCGGTGAATGTTCATATCGAACATCTTTTGTGGAACGTTGTGATGTGCGGAACGCCTGATGCCCTCTATCGCGTGGTGAACAATTATACGGATGGTTTCCAAAGCCGTATCATCGTGGCGCGAACGCCGGACAATACGTTCACTCCGCTTACAGACAATCTTTTTGTCCTGACCGAAACGCAACGTGAGCACATACGGCAGATAGCTCATCTCTTGCCCCTGATGGAGGGCGAGGTGCTTCTGCCTAAACTAGAGAATAAGGGCAGGGAGTGGCTGGAACAGATACGATTGGAGACCATGAAAAATGACGACAAGGTGAAAGCTCGCCAGCGTTTCCGTATCTGTCCTACCACGATGCGAATGATGACCTGCATCATGCTCTGTAAGGTGGCTGAGACGCTGATTCAGAAACATGGTTTCCAGGGTGCCGAGAAGCAGCTGAAACAGAATCCGCTGTTATGGAAGGAAATGATCGTAAAGACGCAGACACCAACCATGCTCGAAGCCTTCAATATCCTGGCAGATTATCAGCTGGACAATGCACTCTACTTCTTCCGCAGCCGCATAGAGGATGCATTCTCATCCAAGAGTTATTGTGGTCAGACGACTTATGATCGTACCCGACGTGGCAGAAATGATTCCATCTTCGAGCGGCTTGACGTTACTTTTTCCTTTGAACAGGCATTACAGCAAAGTATTGCAGTAAAGGGGGCAAACGTAACTCGCGAGGTTGTCAGACAGATGTTGAAAAACTGGAAGCGACAGGGATTGATAGGTGTGCTGCCCGATATGCGTTACCAGAAGGTTCAACCTACAGTATAATAGTGGTTTAAGTAAGTGACCATTAATACATCCGGTCATTAACGGTCACGGTCATTTTCGGTCATTAAGGATTTTCAGTAAGGAAATCCTTGATGGCCCTATCAATAAATCAATTTTATTTTTCAATATTTATGGAAATAATCATTTATCGCCGTCGCTTTACCCGATGGGGAGTAGATGGCACATTAGTTATAAAGGGTACGAAAGTTTGTAATACCATAGAACATCCTGAGCGCTTTTTGCCTGCAGGAGACTATGAGATAGCTTTTGTTTCTATTGCTAATAAGACTAGGAAAATGCCTGTTATCCTAAGGAAGGGACAGACTGTTTGGGAAGTAGGTATTAATACTCCTTGTCTCAAACCCGGTAATGGACCGATGACGCTGAAAAACGGCTGCATCATCCTGGGTAAGGCTGTAGCCTCTGGGCTGGTGATTCATTCTCAGGAATACTTCGACCGACTTTGTGAACGGTTGAGGAAGGCTTCTAAAAAAATGGAATGTATCAAGTTAAGTATCATTGATTGGGGTAGTGATGAAATCTCGATAGCATTTTAGATTTTCTGCCTCTAATATTCATTCATTAAAATAGTAATATCATGCGTAAGATAAAGGAAATCATCATTCATTGCAGTGCGACCAAGGAAGGCAGAAACTTCACCGTAGCGGATATTGACCGCTGGCACCGGGAGCGCGGACTGCGCTGCATAGGTTATCATTTCGTGATTTATCGTGACGGCAGCATTCATGTTGGCCGTGCGATAGAGGAGGTTGGCGCCCATTGCAAGGGTCATAATACCATCAGCATCGGCGTCTGCTACATCGGCGGCTTATCGAAGAAAGGCAAGCCGAAGGACACAAGAACCCGAGACCAGAAGGCGGCGATGCGGAGCCTCATCGAGCAGCTGAAGGAGGAATATCCATTGGCTACGATTCATGGCCACAATGAATTTGCCAACAAAGCCTGTCCCTGCTTTGATGTGAAGAAGGAGTGGGGGAAGTAATGTATAAAAGCAGATAGGGAACGTACTGCGTTCCCTATTTATACTTATTTTCCGATGCAACATGTGGATGTTGCTGATAGTTAAGCTTTTATCTTTTAAACGGTACAACTACCCTTTTTACAAGTGCAGAGAAAATGAACAACAAATGTAATATGCTTATTCTCAGCCTGTTAGCGATAAAGTTGTACCGCTTCTTTTTAGCCTTTTTTGTAAGATTCTGGAAACAAATGCAATGCATTGTTTCTCAGCCTCTTCCGTTTCTTGTGTTACAGAACGCTTATCTGGTTGCAAAGATACAGATTTATATTGGATTAGAGCAAACTATTATCTTAAAAAATATTATTCCACAGTTGCTTTTTTCGATAATTTTAATCGCACCACTTCATATATCTTCATGTTGCAATTTATTCAGATATAAATGTAATCCTTACTTCTATCAATTATTTGTCCGGCTCCAATTCCTCTATTGCGCAAATGGCTT
>ERZ1026846.1288-NODE-1288-length-16431-cov-30.552149_pt1 | contig 16431 bp, 18 predicted proteins | sample MGYA00380153_ERZ1026846 | MGnify/ENA primary metagenome ERZ1026846 (study PRJEB33269, sample SAMEA4719789) | human gut metagenome | biome: human-associated habitat; feature: organic feature; material: feces | place: Cameroon | collected 2013-10 ... | reverse complement strand
TAGAAGGACAGGGGATTGGTTTTTGGACACGGGTTCGATTCCCGTCAGGTCCACTTAAAGCGGTGGAAACGAACGGTTGTCCAACCGCACAAATAGTTTATGAGTTATCATCTTTTGTACCCCGGAAAACGTGTCTGCCAGGAATGGTGGACATGTTTTTTTAGTTGTTAGGGCAAGGCCCTGTTTCCAGAATGGAGTTTTTCGTGTTCCGAAAAATGGAATGCTGGAAACAAATAAACCACTTGCTATGCGAGTGGTTGGAAATGCTTTAGCTTACAGAAAAAACCTCCAATGCTATAATAATGCAGGTTCGCCAACCGCATTACAAGCAGAGGAGGTATCCATATGGATATAAATAGTTTAGCACACGCGAAATGGAATTGTAAGTATCACATTGTTTTTGCAATGGTATTTTCAATCACACATTGTTGTGTGAATTTCATCAAGGCAAGCTGTTACTCCATTTAACGATACCTTTTGAAGAAAAGCCAAAGACCAACTTACCGAGCGACAATCTCAAGTACTACCGTCAGCGAAACCAGATGACAACAAGACAGTTGGCGGAAAAGCTGGATATTGTACCATCAACTGTTGTGATGTATGAAAATGGAAAACATCCTATACCGAAGCGTTAAAGAGCGTTAGAACGGCTCTGGGGCTGTTACAGAAGGCTTTTGCAGAACATCTTTTTCACTATCTCATATAGAAATGTGATCTATGAGCATAAAAAATAAATAATTTTGTGATTGTAATTTATATGGATTTCGCATATTATAAAAGCGTGATTATAAAGCATAAAACTCCAATAAAAATGTGAGGAGTGATTCTATGGAACGATTTATCTTAAAAAAGTTGCTGGATTGGAAGAATTCACCCTACCGCAAACCGCTAATCTTAAAGGGTGTGCGTCAGGTGGGCAAGACATGGGTTCTCAAAGAATTCGGCAGACGTTATTATGAAAATACTGCCTATTTTAACTTTGACGAAAACGAAGAATATAAACAGTTCTTTGAAACCACCAAGGACGTGGCTCGCATCATGCAAAATCTAATATTGGCCAGTGGTCAGAAGATTGTCCCGGAAAAGACACTTATCATTTTTGACGAGGTGCAGGACTGCCCGAAGGTTATCAACTCCATGAAATATTTCTGCGAGAACGCTCCGCAGTATCATATCGCCTGCGCCGGTTCTCTGCTGGGCATTGCCCTGGCAAAACCATCCTCTTTCCCGGTGGGCAAGGTCAACTTCCTGCAGATTGACCCTATGACCTTCACAGAATTTCTGCTTGCCAATGGCGACGAAAACCTTGTGAAGTTCTTGGAAAGCGTGGATACCATCGAGCCGATTCCCGATGCCTTTTTCAATCCGCTCTATGAAAAACTGAAGATGTACTATGTCACAGGAGGCATGCCGGAACCTGTGCTCATGTGGACAGAGGCACGGGATGTCTCCGCCATGCAGGAAGCCCTGTCTGGGATTATTGGTGCCTACGAACGTGACTTTGCCAAGCACCCCAATATCAGTGAGTTCCCAAAGATCTCTATGATCTGGAAGTCTATACCGTCCCAGCTGGCAAGGGAGAATAAGAAGTTTATCTACAAAGTTGTCAAAGAAGGCGCAAGAGCCCGAGAATACGAGGATGCTTTGCAGTGGCTGGTGGATGCAAGACTGGTGCATAAGATCTACCGCAGCACTGCTCCCGGCCTGCCGGTGGCTGCCTACGATGACCTGTCTGCATTTAAGATTTATCTGGTGGATGTGGGTTTGCTCCGCCGTCTGGCACAGCTGGCTCCCACGGCCTTTGGAGAGGGCAACCGCCTGTTCACCGAGTTCAAGGGCGCTTTGACTGAAAACTTTGTGCTGCAGACCCTGATCACGCAGTTTGAAGTGGTTCCCCGCTATTGGAGCCAGAATAATCCACCTTATGAAGTGGATTTCCTCATTCAACGGGAAAATGACATTTTCCCTGTTGAGGTCAAGTCTGAGGCCAATACCACCAGCAAGAGCCTCAAGAAGTTTAAGGAGCTGTTCCCGGATCAAGTCAAGCTCCGTGTGCGGTTCTCTCTGGATAATCTGAAGCTGGATGATGATGTACTGAACATCCCTTTGTTCATGGCTGATCAAGCAGATAGATTGATTGGATTGGCATTAGAAAAGAAGAATAGCTTTGGTCAGTAATGGTTCATCAATATAAAAAGTAACAATTTGACCTATAGAATGAAAGAAATAGAAAGGTGATATGATGGTCAAAGGCTTCATTTTCTTCAGAGACGGAAAGATGCCATTCGTAATCGAAAACTACCGCATGGAATTATTTACGGATGACTCGCTGCTGGATGATTTTTGTAAAGAATATAATTTTAAAGAAAACTATATCCTGCATGGACAATGTTTTGATATCGGAATTCGTGGACGGAAAGCAACTTTTTTAGTAGAAAACTCTATGGGCAGTACCTGCTATTTACGTTGCTATACTATCAATATGTTCGACAAAGATGAAGAGTATGACTCCATAGGCCTTCAATCACCGTCCCTCGATGGAGTTTTTAGATACGAATATGAATACATTGACATGGTGCGAGCGGGAATCAATTTGGCTATAGAGCCTAAGGTTGTATATAAGGTTCCGTTTGGTATGAACGATCAGAAGTATGAATTAGAATTCCGGATAGGTCACGATAACCGACTCGGGCTTTTGGAAGACCTCGACAGAAAGGGCGAATTGATTTTGCCACTACACACCAACGAGATACAAGAGTGCTATGATATAACTAATGTTCTACATAGGCTTGCAATGTTTATGACATCCAATGCAGAAGTCCCTTTCAAACGGATTACACTTTATAAGCAAGGATTGAAAGCAGGGTGGTTCTACTGTCCTCTCATTTCAGAAGATATAGTTGGTGGGCATGGCGGTTTCTTCCACGAATTTGATGTTATGAAATACATCCCAAAAATCTTAAATAACATAGCGTTAGATTACGGCAATAAAATAACACAAAGCATTCCCCTGGGGCATTTAGGGGATTTTAACTCCATGTATACACCGCAGCGATTTGTAGAACAAGTTATGGCGTTTGAGTATTTATTCGACAAGCTGGATCACAAGAATGCTCAAAACCCTAAATTTCCCCTAAAAAAAGAATTGGAATGTATGTTTAATGAATTCCCTCAATTACTATCACTAACGAAGATTCCTGCAGAGATGATTAGTGATCAAATTAAGGAAATTAGGCGCACTATTGCCCATGGATATGCGTATTACTATGATTTCAAAAATGACTCCAACACCAAATGTTTGATGATTCTTCTCGATAAATTGATCAAATGCATGAGCTTGAAATGGATAGGGTTTTCTAATAATGACATTTCAAACTATATGGTGTATATACTTTAATTGATGTAGTTGAAGATGATATGTACACGTTAATGCTTCGCTCAGACAAGATTATATTTTCACATGATACTGCTTTATATTTGAATGGATTATCAGAAAGGACACCGTTTATTCATTCTGTAACAATTCCAAGCAATTCAAAACTTTCCAAAGGTGTAAGTGATGAATGTGTATGTTACTATGTGAAACCACAATTATATCGCATAGGAGAAACGATACTTGAAAATTCTTTTGGAAATAGAGTGCGTTGCTATAATGCAGAGCGAACAGTATGTGATATTATTCGTTCAAGAAACAGATTAGATGAGGAAACTGTAATCAGTGCAATAAAAAATTACGCGATTTCAAAGGAAAAGGATTTAAACATATTAGCTGAATATGCAACGATGTTTGGTATCGAAAAGATATTAAAAAGATACATGGAGGTTTTGTTATGAGTTCAAAAGCGATGAGTTTGAAAGGAAAAATCAAAAACTATGCAAAAAGTAATAATATCGCAGCACAGGTAGTATAAACGGAGGTGTTTTTATGCAGGTGTTACAGGAGACAATCAGACCATCAGCAGATTTAAGGAATCATTATAGTGAGATTTCAAAACAGTGCAGGGAAGAAAATGAAGCGGTTATCATTACTGTGAATGGACGGGGCGATACGGTATCTTTGTCATATGAAGAATATAAAAGGATGAAATCACGGATTGAGCTTCTGGAGATTTTAGCGGAAGCAGAGGATGATGTACGGAACGGAAGAGTCGCACCAATCAGTGAGACTTTTGATGATTTAAGACAGATGCTGCGGGAGGGATAGGACTTTGAAATATAAGGCTGTTCGGACAGAAACCGCAGATGCTCAGATCAGAAAGATTATTTTGTATGTGGCGGAGAATTTTGGAAAAGAGGTTGCACTTGAAAAGCTGGAAGAATTAGAACAGAATCTTCTTGATTTAGGTTTATATCCGCAAAAGGGTGTAGAGCCTCGTTATCTGGTACTGAAAAGACAGGGATACAAAGTATTGACGCTTAAGAAAAATCTTGTGTTTTATAAGATAAATGAAGAAAAGAATGAAGTTACGGTTTATGCTGTGGTAGACCAGAGGAAGGATTATCTGAACATCATCAGGGGGTTATAAGATACAGCGTGTAAAATTTTAAAATTGGATTGTGTGGTTACAAATTGCCTCAGTCATGTCTTGTGACTGAGGCAGTTTTTTCAAAAAAAGACGACAGGCGCAGCTGCTAATATATACTTGTAACTGATAAATATTTGAAAAACAATAGAACAGGTTCGGGATGAACTTACGGAGGAACTCCATAGGTTGATAGTTGATTAAGGGATGTGACAGCTTCCTTTGTCGATACCTCCCCGCCCCTTTCTTTTGAGTGCTAATAACATATGATGTACTACCTGCAAATCCTCTGGCTCTGCATCGCGTGCAGTATCAAAGAGCATGCGCAGTTCTTTATTTTCAAAAATATCTTGTGCTATTTTGGCTGTCTCATCATTTAAGTAGTATTTTTCTCCCCCTTTTTTTTCTTCACCGGTCATTAGATATTCGAGTGAAACATTGAAATAATCCGCAAGTTTTTGCATTTTATCCTGTTTTGGTGTGCTTATTCCGTTTTTCCATGAACTGAATACAGATTGAGCAATGCCGGTTTCTTTCGATACCCTATAGGTAGATACTCCATGTTTTTGTAATAATTCCTCAAAAATACGATACATTTTTTTGTCCACCTTTCACAAAAACGCAATACTTCAAAAAACATTAGTAAAACACATTGACGAGCAATGAAATATGATGTATAGTAAACACATACTTCATAAAATAGAAGTATATATTCGAAAAAAGTTATGAAATATGAACGTTTGGAAATTATAATTACTTCTGATTAGCAATCGAAGTATATCATAAATATGAAGTATATACAACGAAAAGATGATACTGAGAGAGTTTGCATGTTCAGCAAATAGTAAAAGCTGTTGAAAAATGCATTGTTATTTCAATGCATAAATGAAACGAAAAAACAATGCTGTTTGTGTCATATCTTTTTGTATGCAGAAAATATTATAATCAAGTAAAGAACAAATGAAAATTTTTGGTAAGGGAGGTGCAGGTCGTGGCAAAGCTGGTGATTACCGAAAAAGAGGACAAATGTGTCACTATGACCATCAGAGTAGATAAAGCATTGCAGGAAGAATATAACAATTTAGCTGTTAAGACAAATCGTTCCCGCAATGAACTCATTGGTATGGCGCTCAGATATGCTCTTGAAAATATGGAGCTTAAAATATGGAGTGCGAATACATAGAAAAACTGTAGGGTGTAACATACCTATATTTTTTTTGAAAAAATTTCATTTTTTTAAATCTTTTTTTGAGTTGCGCTTGTCTCACCTTATAGAAAGGGGTGAGAACAGGATGAAAAGCATCATAAAGTGGTTTGTCATACTCATTCACAAGGATATGAAAAACTATGTGATGGATGAACAGACAGACCAATTAATCCAAAAGGAACTGAAAGACAAAAATTTAATAAAGCAAGATATAATATCTGATGACTAGCAGATGAGGAGTGTACGTTTATGGATAGTGCAGAAAGAAAACAATTAGAAGGAAAATTGCAACATATTAGAGACATGCTGTCTAATATGCAGAAGAACTACAGAAGGGCAGTGCAACTGAACAATGAATATAATCAGATTATGGCTTCCTATCAGGGGTATGAGCAGGATGTTATGGAACAGGAATATCTTGCAGAAAAAAAGAAAATGAATCTGAAGATTCCAATAATACTCAGTGTTATATATACCATAATAGCAACGTTGATAAGAGGGGGATATGAATGTTATTTATACAATGAAAGATATTGGAATACTACCACCTATGAAATACATGAAGCACCGGAAATAAAAATGACTTATTTGCAGGGGTGCTTTGCTGGACTGCCAAGATGTTTTCTGAAAGGTCTTATTGTTGCAGCTATATTGCTTGGAATCTCCTTTCTCATATGCCGGTTTTTAAATTGGTGCGCAAAGAGTTATAGAAATGAAGTTGCACAGAAAAATAGCGAGATTCATAAAAGGAATGATGCAGCTGTTGTACATAATCGTCAATGCGATGCCAGAATCCAGAATCTTTATAAGGAAGCAGTTGGCATAAAAAAAGCCGTTTCAGATTTACAGACGGAGTACAGACAATATATAAAGGGATGGTATCCGCAAGATATGGCATTTAGTGAAGCGGTGGAGTCTTTTCTGTCTGATATTAGTAATTATCGTGCGGATAATATGAAGGAAGCACAGGCGATATTTATCCAGAAAAAACAAAATGAAATATTAACTAACAATGTGTGTCAGGGTTTTGCAGTTATCAGTAATAAAATAGATAATCTGGTTGAAATCGAAAAATACAATGGGCAGTTATTGAGAATGTCACTGGGCAATCAGGAAATTCTGATTAAACAGGCAGATGCTATCAACAGGAACATGATGATGGGATTTACTTCTGTAAACCTGACGAATATCATAAATACGGCTTCTATCAATAGGAATATCAATTCTGCAGTCAATTCTGCAGTCCATTCTATCAATGATAATGTAACTGAAGGAGTACGGTCTGTTAACAGAAAACTTGACGATAAATTTTAAAGCTTTTTCAGAATGCAGAACTTTGAAATGGAGCGTGACACAAACAGGGGTGTTTACAGCAACATATGAATGATACAAAAAAACAACATGGCAGATAAAAAATGTGATGCACAAAAGACGTGCATAGAAAAGGAGAGCAAAATGAAATTAAATACGAAAGACGGATATCTGGATGTAACAGCAACAAAAACAGACTCAGCAGGAAATGGTTATTACCGTACTTCTAATGGAAATTATTATTATGGAAATGTGCAGAACGGCTATCTGACGGAAACAGAGGAAACTGCGAGATTGAGGATGGAGAAAGAAGCCCAAAATCATACTTCCTATACACCAACTTCATCCGGCAGAAGTTCTGCTTCGGATAGCAGCAGTACAGGAAATTCCATTCTGGATATGCTGGCAATCAAGGCCGGAACTAAACTTGGAGAACTTCTGGGAAAAATCCTTGTGACGTTACTTCCATTTTTGTTCAAACTGCTCATGGTATTTGGCGCATTACCGGCGATGACACTGGATTATATGCGGGAGTTTATTGCTTATAACAGTCACATCGGGTGTAAGCTGTTGAGCATTCTGGTATTTTTGGCATTGATAGCACAGATTGCGTATGGTGTTTGCAGAAAAATCAAAGGGCAGAAGAATCTTGCAAAGCCGCTGTTTTTTGCGGATATAGTGTGCCTGACGGGAATCTATTATCTGAACACAATGGATGAAACCTCAGCACTGATATCCGGTATTATGATGGCAGTTATCGCTTCCTATGCGATGAAAGTATTGAGTGCCTGGCTGGAAAAAATAGTGTATGAAGTAAGAAAAAAAATACGTGCAAATAAATAAAGGGAAAGGAACAGAAAAATGACATATACGGAAGCGGTGGAAAAAGCATTAAAGGGAGATACAATCGGATTTGATTTTCTTTATAATTCCACAAAAAACAATAAATATTATCTGGCATTAAAATATGTAAAAAATGAGGAAGCAGCGAAAGATGTACTACAGGATGCCTACATCCGGGCATGGAAAAATCTGGACAAGCTGAAAGAACCGGAAAAGTTCGATTCATGGCTGGCGCAGATTGTCGTAAACACTGCTAAGAATGAACTGGAAAAAAGAAACCACACACCCCTCGATCTGCGGGCAGACAGTGGAGAGGATGAAGACGACACAGAAATCTTTGACAGGGCAGTAAGTTCCTGGGACAACGTTCCGGAACTGGAATACACCAAGGAAGAGACAAGACAGCTGGTGCATGAACTGATAGATTCCCTGTCAGACGAACAGCGTCTCGTTGTGATTGCTTTTGAATTAGAAGGTCTTACCACAAAAGAAATCGCAGAACAGCTTGGCTGTTCAGAGGCGACTGTAAAATCCAGACTGCGTTATGGCAGAAACAACATTAAAGAAAAAGCAGAAGAACTGCAAAAGAAAGGATACAAGCTTTACAGTATTGCTCCGGTTACATTGCTTTTATTATTGCTGCAAAAGGAGCAGAAAGTATTTGCAGCAGAGGTTTCTACGGAAGCTGTGCTGAAACAATGTGAAAATCAGATTATGAAAAAAGCAGATTCCTTGAAAACAGTTGGAACAAATACCGCAGTTCATACAAGTGCCGGTAAAGCATTTTTGGCTACAAAAGTTGGGAAAATTACAATCGGAATCGTTGCGGTATCCGTAGTAGGCGGTGGAGTAGCAACCGCAGCTGTTCTGAATCAGAGAGAGCCGGTTTCTGAAACGGTGGTCGAACAGACCGTTGAACAGGAAAAGCAGGAAAGCATGGAGAGCGGTCAGAACGAAGAGACGGAGCAGACCACGGAAACCATTGTAGCACAGGAAGAAACAGAGATCAGTGAAACATCAGAGGCTCAGGTAAATGAGGGCGAAGATCCATATTTCGATTATGAAAAAAGATTTTCACTTGGCGACCCGGACAGCCATGGAGTCAGCGGTGATTACAATATGGTTGATCTGGAACATGTTGCAAAATTAACAGGTGAGAAAATACAGCCGGTAGACGAAGATGTGGAAGTGAATTCCGTAAAAGGCTATATCGAACTTATGATGATCCTTTACAAGGAAAGTAATGCCCGTGCGGCAGAGTTTCCTTCGGATGGAAATGAATATACACTTTCTCCATTGAATTATTATGAAATTCCAAATGGAACAGCCGCACATGTCAATGTTGGTATCGTAATACCGGCGGAACACATCTGGGGAGTTCAGGCATACGGTTATACAGTGACCATTTATGAGGTGACGATTGAAGGGGATACCGGATATGTATTGCAAAATGCATTTAACGGCAGCCCGGCGGATGTAAATCCGATAAATGAAGAAAATTAAAAAAAGTTATAAAAATTTAAATCTATTTTGAAAAATGCGTTGTCTAACAAATGTAAGGATAAAAATCCTTTACATAAAAAAACAAATGAAAGAAGGAAAACAAGTATGAAAAAAAGAATAGTAGCGATGGCAATGGCAGTTATGATGGCTGCAACTGCAATGGGATGTGGAAAATCGAATGGGAAGCTGAGTGTGTCGACCGGCACATCCGGGGAACATGTGACATCAGACGATAATAAGGTTACGACAGAGATAGAAACGAAGACGTTGTCACAGGTTCTCAGTGAAAATGAATACACGATTTGGTTTGACATTAATTCTGTAGATAAGAGTACAGGCGGTATGGATGTAGTGATTTTTTATAATGATGGTACATATATCTCGACGGTAATGCTGGGTAAAAAACTCGGTGAATGTTCGCAGATGTCGGATGAAGAAATCAAGTCTTATGTGGAAGAAAACAGCCAGTCGGCTGTATCTTATGACAAAGGAAAGTATTATTTAAGTGTATGGACAGATGCAACTGGAAATAACGTGCAAAAAGAACTGATTTGCTTTGTTGATTCAGATGGAAAGCAGGGTAAATATTATACTTTGACGGGTGCTGTTGCAGATCAGCCACTGTATGATTCTTATTATGGTGGCTATTATAAGACAGGAATCGGTTATGATATGCTGGTTATGCGTGCAGATTTCAACACTCGATTTGAATTTGATGCAGTTGGCACAGATGGCATTGCGATAGACAGTTTTCCAGACGCTTATTCAAATGCTGATCATGAAGATGCCACAGCTAGCACAGAAGAAGCAGCAACTGCGGATTAAAAGAGGAATATGATTATGAAACATAAGAATCTCACACTCATGGCAGTGGCTATGGGTATCGTATTATCACTCTCTGCCTGCGGCACTGCCGGAAAGACTAACAGCGTAGCAAGTACAGAAAGCGTTGCAACCGAATCCACGGAATCTGTCGAGAACAGCACTGAGGCATTCGTCCCTGAAACGGAATTAAGCACCGAAGAAAGCACTGACGAGACCGAAGCGACGGAATCCGTTGCAGAGACTGTCACAGAGACACAGGAGCCTGTAGCTGATGAGGCAGTCATTGATGTAAAAACTGTTTCCAACGACAAGACCACAGACACAGGATATACCTACTCAGAGGTCAGCAAGACGATGTATGCAAAGAGCACCGTCAATGTAAGAAGTCTGCCATCCACCAGTGGAAACAAGCTGGGAAGCCTGTCCAAGAACCAGGAAGTGGCTGTCACAGGACAGTGCAACGAGACTGGATGGTACAGGATTGCATATAATAATGCCGAAGGCTTCGTAAGCAACAAGTACTTAGCAGACGAGCCTGTAGCGGCTGCTGCTGGCACGAAAACGGCTCAGACTGGAACAAAGAATTCCAGCACATCCACAGGAGACCCTATCGTCGACGCTGCCATTGCGAAATACGGTCCGAACATCATGATAGCCAACGATGGAACCATTTACAGCACAGAGACCTGGCAGCAGGTTGGTAACGTAGACGGTTCACCTGTACCGAGTACACCTGCAAAAGACATCCCTGCAAACGGTTTCGACAAAGGCATGGCGCAGCAGGTATGGGCATACGTGAACGCAGAACGTGCAGCCGCTGGCTTGAACACACTTGCATGGAGTGAAGACATTTATAATTTCGCTTGCACAAGAGCACAGGCGATTGTAACAGACTTCTCTCATAGTGGAAAACCAGACTATTATGGTGAAAACATTCTGATTAACTATGATGGAACTGCAGAATCCATTCAAAATCAATGGAAAAACTCCCCTGTCCATTATGAAAACTACATGAAATCTGCATACACAACTGGTGCATGTGCAATTTACGTATACAACGGCTCCTACTATGCAGTTGAAAACTTCTCACGCACATCCAGTCCACAGACTGATTACAATGCTCAGCAGACCCGTGAAGTTAATGGCGCAACAGTAGACCTTTCCGGTGCAGAGGCAAAAGCTTACGACGAAGGTTCATACTGGGTAGCAAGCAACGGTATCACTGTATATATTACTGGTGACGGAACGACTTCCACGAGTATTCCTGAAGGTCGTACCATGGAAGAGGCTATGGCGGCTGTCAACGAGTACCTCGCCACCCACTGATGCGTAGAAACAACAATCCCTCAGCGAAATGCTGAGGGAATATCAAAGCAAAGGAGCGATAAAGCATTATGAAAAAAACAAGAATTTTCGCATGTCTGCTTGCACTGACCATGCTGGCTGGTCTTATGACTGCTTGTGGTAAGAAAGCAGAAGATGTATCGGAACCCGTAACAGAGGAATCTACAGAGGCAGTTGCTGAAACCGAAACGGCTGAGACAGAGCCTGTTATCACAAACATTTCGCTTGCTGATGCGGACACAGGAATCACAGTGGAGGGAAAGGCTGACGCAGCTGCACTGACAATAGCTGACGTTGAATCTGATGTGAACGATAGTGTCAAAGACCTTGCAGGAACAGACTTAGGTATGGATGTGACTACAGTTACATCTTATGACATTTCGATTGCTAATGCTGAAGGCACGACAGCACAGCCTGATGGAGAAATGACAGTCACGATTCCTGTTTCAGAAGATTTGAAAGCAGCTGACGGCAATGCATATGCTGTGTATTACTTCAATCCGGAAGACAACTCTGTTCAGAATATGGATTGTTCTGTGTCAGAAGACAGTGTGACCTTCCAGACCACGCACTTCTCGGTATATTCTGTCGTGAAGTTCACAGACCCTGCAATGGAGCCGGAACCTGTTCAGAAAACCGGGGAGACAGAAAATAAACCTGCAACAGGAGATAAGACTGCGGTAGAATCCGGCACGAAGGAAACAACTCCTGTAGCAGCAAATCTGCCTGGGGAAAATCGTAACGGAAGATATGCAGACATTCCTGAATCCGTGATGCCTGCGGGAGGTGAAGAATGGTCTTTCCTAGACAGTCCCATGGCAACCTATACTTGGTATGATGGAATTGTAGCCAACGTATATGCCGATTATAATAGAACACAGACTATTGCATCTTTCTCGTATCCTGCGAATGATGCAACGGGTATGAACCTGATTGCGGTACAGTCTAACACAGGTATCGGCATTGTAATATACAATGGTCAGTATGCAATCGTTTATTACGATATGCTCACAACATATCCGGGACCGGATGATAGATGATAACATCTGCATGAATACTTGAGAGTCAGCCGAAGGGCTGGCTCTGTTTTTTCGTCTTGTTTGGAGTGTGTTTTTCTTTGCTGATAAGTTTTAATCGTTTCAGAGCAATTTCTAATTCATCATGGAACAGTTCTGTTGATTCATCAGATAAATCCATACTATCATAGGAAGCCTGATCAGATTCTTTACTGCAGTGGGAGAAAAAGGATAATTAGAAAATTTGTTTGAAGAACAGCATTTTTTTAGGTGTAATGATAGAAAGTTTCTGTTATAATAATATCATAGCATTGATAGGAAGGAGGCGGTTTTATGCCAGCAGTAAATGTTAATATTCAGCCGGAAATAATACGTTGGGCGTTAAGTCAGACACAGAAAGAAAAACTTGGCGATACGTTAATGAACAATATTATTCAGTGGCTTAATGGCACAAAGACGCCTACTTTTAAACAGATAGAGGATTTTAGTAAAAAAGCGAATATTCCTTTGGGGTATTTCTTCCTACAGACACCTCCTGTAGAGCAGATGGAACTGTTGGAATACCGGACAGTTGACAGTATTCAGCTTGTAAATCCAAGCCGTAACCTAATAGACACAGTTCGCGAAATGGAAAATATTCAGGACTGGATGAAAGATTACAGGCAGGAGCTAGGGTTTGAGGTACTTCCGATAGTGGGATGCATGAAGGATGTCAGGGATGCTCAGCCAATTGTGGACAGAATCCGCAAAGACTTGGAATTAGGCACAACATGGTATGAGAAATGCAGAAATTCCAGAGAAGCATTTGGTTTTATCAGAGGACAGTTGGAGACATGCGGCGTTATTGTGATGATGAATGGTGTCGTAGGCAAGAATACACATAGGGCATTGGATATAAATGAGTTCAGGGCATTTACGATGGTAGATGAATGGGCACCTCTTGTTTTTATCAATGCGGCAGATTCTAATGGAGCACGTTTGTTTTCACTATTACATGAGGCTGCTCACATTTGGCTTGGAGTAGACGATTTGTATAATGACAGACACAATCGCATAAATGGTGTGGATGCCATAGAAATAATGTGCAATGCAGTGGCAGGCGAGCTGCTTGTGCCAAAATCTGTTTTTCTGGGTAAATGGGACGATGATGAAGAAGATATTTATGCGGTTATTACAGAACTGGCAGGATATTTTCGATGTGGTGAAAGTGTGATTGCAAGGAAGGCATTAGACTGCAAAAAGATAACAAAGGATATATACAATAAAATAGTGCAGACGGCAATCGACAATTATAATCAGATGAAAGAGAATCGGGAAAAATCTGGAGGAAACTATTACAACACAATGGGTTCTCGTTTAGATGGGAACTTTGTAAAAGCATTATGCGAGAGTATTAGTATGGGAAGAACTTCTTATACGGAGGCGTATCGTCTGACCAACACCAGCCGCAAGACATTTTCAGAGGTTGCGCAGCATTTTGGAGGTATGGAATGGTAGAAGAAAAATTTTTAATTGATTCCAATTCATTTATGACACCATACAGACAATATTATGCATTTGATTTAGTGCCGACCTATTGGAAGGAATTAGCGAAACGTCTGGATACCGGAAGAATGATTTTGCTTGATATGGTAAAAGATGAAATTGATAAAGGTCAGGATGAATTATCTGCCTGGATAGACAAACAGACAGGTTTTGTAATCTGTAACCATATTGAGCCTGCTATTATAAGCAAGTATCAGGAAGTTCTGCAGTATGTACAGAATTGTGGTCTATATAAACCGCAGGCATTACAGAACTGGGCACCAGTTTATATTGCAGATCCATGGCTGATCGCAGCCGCAGCGGTGAATGATTATACAATCATAACAGTGGAGAAGCCTTCAAGTGGATTAAGTCCTAAAACCCAGAATAAAAATGCTAAAATACCAGATGTGGCAAGGGCATTTGGGGTTAAGACTCATGATATGTATTATATGATGAGAAAGCTGGAAATTAAGATATAGAAAATTACAAGATGATACAATCATAAGAACACAGGAAGATAAAATGAATTTTGTAAGGTTCTTGATGGAAAAAGATAAGGAAAAGCAGTTATCCGAATACATTTGGAATGGAATCAATACATTTTATAAAATATATGAAAATGAAACAATAAGAGGTTAGACATTTCAAATACAGGAAAGAGAAAGCGATGAAAGAAGTAAAAGATATATGGCAGTTTTTTGAAAATATGAATGAATATGTGTATGCCACAGATATAGAAACGCATGAGATTGTATACATGAACCGGAAAACACTGCAGGTATATGGTTTACAATCACTTGAAGATGCAAAAGGAAAAAAATGCTATGAATTATTACAGAAAACATTGATTCCTTGTGGTATGTGTAACAATGACAGGCTGAGTGTGGGCGAATTTGAAGAATGGCATTACTATAATCCGATCATTGACCGTTATCTGATGTTAAAGGATACGCTGATCGAGGACTCTGCCAATGGGAAAAAATATCGTGTTGAAATTGGTGTGGATATCAGCGAAGAACGCACACAGGACGGCGTAATCCAAAAATATCAGAACATGGAATTTATGATCAACGAAGGTCTGCGCATTGCACTTCAGACGGCAACGCCGGAGCAATCGATCGAAGTTATTCTGGAATATCTGGGCAACTCGTTGAATGGGGAAAGAACCTATATTTTTGAGCGCAACGAGCGGGGCAGGGATGATAATACCTACGAGTGGGTTGCGGAAGGCATTTCGAGGGAAAAAGAAAATTTGCAGGATATTCCTCCGGAAATCTGTGCACACTGGTATCGGATGTTTCAGGAGGGAAAGTTTATTGTCTTTAAAGATCTTGAAGAAATCAGGGAGAGTGATCCTTTACAATATGAGAATTTGAAACGCCAGAACATTCATTCACTTGTGGTGGTTCCTTTGTATGATGATGGGAAAGTAATTGCTTTTTACGGTGTGGATAATCCGCCGCTTCCATCGCTGGAGTATGCATCTAATATGCTTCAGATTATGGGACATTTTCTGGTGTCATGTATCAAAAGAAGGAATCTGATGAGCCTGTTGGAGAATATGAGCTATAAAGATCAGCTTACAAAACTCGGAAACCGTTTCGCAATGGAAAAATATATCAATGAGATTGACGCGGAAAAGAGCATAGGCGTTGTTTATTGCGATATCACAGGATTGAAACGTGTGAACGATACAATGGGGCATGAGGCTGGAGATCAGTTGATTCTTCGTGCCTGCGACAGTCTGAAAAAAGCATTTGGAGAGTACGGTTTGTTCCGTATCGGTGGAGATGAACTGCTTGTGCTGTGTGCAGGAATTGAACATGCGGCATTGATGGAACGCATTGGGCTTTTAAAAGAATGCATGAAACAAAATAATGTAAATATGGCAGTGGGAGAAATATGGCGTGAAAAATACCAGACAGGATTAGATACATTACTGCAGGAATCTGAAAAGAGAATGTATGCAGATAAAGCGGCATATTATAAAAGAACCGGAATTGATCGCAGAAAATAGCAGATATTCGGGTGTTTCAAAAAGTTCTATCTTCGGATGGAACTTTTTCTTTGGCTCTTTTTATAAAAGAGAAAATAAAAATATAAAAAAAGTACTTGACGAAAAGAAAATGCTATGGTAACATTCTGTCTTGTCCACGGAACATAAATGTTTTGAAAATCAGAACAATTTATGAAAAAGTCTGAAAAAATAAATTTAAAAAAGTTATTGACAGATAAAAATAACTGTGGTATAACAAATAAGTCGCTTGAACAAAGCGGAAACAACAAAGAACATTGATAACTGAACAGTGAATAACCTTGAAAGATTCTAAAG
>ERZ1026846.1281-NODE-1281-length-16510-cov-5.256457_pt1 | contig 16510 bp, 11 predicted proteins | sample MGYA00380153_ERZ1026846 | MGnify/ENA primary metagenome ERZ1026846 (study PRJEB33269, sample SAMEA4719789) | human gut metagenome | biome: human-associated habitat; feature: organic feature; material: feces | place: Cameroon | collected 2013-10 ... | reverse complement strand
GCTCATCCCGCGCGGCACGTTCTTCCAGACCACCGGCGGCAACTGGATATTCGTGCTCGACAAGTCGGGACGCAAGGCCTACCGCCGCAACATCAGCATAGCCCGCCAGAACCCGCAATACTACGAGGTGACCGACGGACTGGAGCCTGGCGAGCGCGTCATCACCAGCGGATACGAAGCGTTCAAGGATAACGAGGTGCTGGTGATAAAGTGAAAGCCCCTCCCAACCCTCCCCATCGGGGAGGGCTTGGTTACCATTGATTTCTCAAGGCTTAGAAAGGCTTAAAGAAGCTTAGTTTGCCAAGGCTTAGAAAGGCCTAAAGAGGCTTAGCTCGGCTTAAACGCCGCCTTAAAAAGGCTTAGTTCGGCCTATTTTCAAAATAATTAAAAACAATAACAATGATAAAGACTCAAAACCTTACCAAGATCTTCCGCACGGAAGAAGTGGAAACAGTCGCCCTCAACGGCGTTAGTATAAATGTAGAAGACGGCGAGTTCGTCGCCATAATGGGACCGAGCGGCTGCGGCAAGTCGACGCTGCTGAACATCCTCGGACTTCTCGATAATCCCGACTCGGGCGATTATCTGCTCGACGGCGAACCTGTGGCTAACCTCAAGGAGAAGGACCGCACACGTTACCGTCGCGGACGCATCGGCTTCGTGTTCCAGAGCTTCAACCTCATCGACGAGCTTACCGTTGAGGAGAATGTCGACCTGCAACTGCGCTATATGGGCGTAGCGGCGAAGGAACGCCGCGAGCGTGTTACGGAGATTCTGCGCAAGGTGGGCTTGAGCCATCGCGCAAAGCACTATCCGCAGCAGCTCTCTGGCGGTCAGCAGCAGCGTGTGGCGATAGCTCGCGCCGTGGTGGGCAAGCCGAAACTCATCCTCGCCGACGAGCCTACGGGTAATCTCGACTCGAAGAGCGGTCTGGCTGTCATGGAACTGCTCTCGCAGCTCAATGCCGAGGGCACCACAATCGTAATGGTGACCCACTCGCAGCACGACGCGCAGATGGCAAGCCGCATCATCAACCTCTTCGACGGTCAGGTTGTGGAGGGCAGCGAGAGAATTCTTTAACTAAAACGAAACGATAATGAAGACATTCCTATATATGTTTCGCCGCTACCGCATAGCCACGCTGCTCAACCTCTTCGGCTTGAGTGTGGCTGTAGCGACGTTCTACCTGTTCATGACACAGGTGATATACAACCGCACGTACAACCACAACATCAACGACTACGAGCACACATACCGCCTCGAAATCTACGGCAATCTGTTCGGCGACAACTGGGGTTGCACCATATGCCGTCCGTTCGCCACTATGCTTAGGGATATTCCGCAGGTTAAGAGTGCTGTCTATTACTGTCCGTATGTCAACAATACCGACATAAAGGTGAACAACCGCACCATAACCGTGCCTGTTGTGTACATGAGCAAGCCTGGCATTGAGTTCTTTACCGGCAAACTCATCTCCGGCTCAAGCAAGTCATGGGGCACAGGAGCTACTGCCATCGTTAACCGCAGCAATGCCGAGAAGATGTTCGGTACGGCGAATGCTGTGGGTAAGACGTTCGAAGCTATAAACAACAATGATGGCGGAACGATACCCATCACCGTGGTGGGCGTGAGCGAGGATATGCCCGACAACTGCACTGTGTCCAACGGCTTGTATATCTGCGATAACGAGAGCGGAATGACCGACTGGAGCGAGTGGAGCTACTATATATATGTGCGACTTGACAATGGTGCAAGTCCTGAAAAGGTAGTGCGTGGCTTGAAACAGGGCTTCATGAAAGCCCAAGGCATCAGTCCTAAAGACGAGAAAGAGTTTGACAAGCAGATGAAGTTCAGAATAACCTCCGTCGACGACGTCTATTTCTCTGGCATCGGACAGCAGGACAAGGGCAACCGCAGCCTTGTCGATGTGCTCACCGTGGCTTCTGTCTTCGTGCTGTTCATCGCCCTGCTCAATCTGCTCAACTTCCAGCTCTCCGAGGTGCCGATGCGTATGCGCGGCATCAACACACGCCGTGTGATGGGAGCCTCTGTAGGCGGTCTGCGCCTTAAGATGATAATGGAGAGCGTGCTGTTCGCTTTTGTCGGATTGGTTATCGGCGTTCTGCTTGTCGTGGCGTTCCAGCGCAGCGAGGCGTGCATGAAGCTCGTTTCGGGCGACATCAGCTTCTCAGCACACTGGCTTCTTGTCGCCGTCATGGCTGCGTCGGCACTCGTTGTGGGAGCGTTGGCGGCTGTTGTGCCGGCGTTCTACAGCACGTCGTTCGCCCCGGCTCTGGTGCTGAAAGGATCGTTCGGACTCTCGCCGCGAGGCAGACAGCTGCGCCTGGCGATAATGGCGGTGCAGTTCTGCGTGGCTTTCGTGCTCGCTATATATATAGGTGTAATGTCGAGCCAGTCGAGCTATATCTTCAATTGCGACTACGGCTTCAACAAGAACGAGGTGTTCTACGCATGGCTCTCTAATGAGGCAAAGGCGAAGCGCGAGACGATACGCACCGAACTGAAGAAGTTGCCGTTCGTGGAGAGCGTGGGCTTCGCGCAGAGCGCCATCGGCACAAGCGACCAGTATATGGGCTGGGGACGTGGCGACGATGAGCATCAGATGTCGCTGCAGGTGTTGCCCTGCGACTATGAGTATCCGCAAACTATGGGACTGAAGATTCTGGAGGGTCGCAACTTCAACGAGGCTGACATGAAAACGGGTGCCTACGTGCTCAACAAGGCTGCCATGCAGCAGTACAAATGGCTTGCCGTGGGCGACTCTATCGGTCGTCAGAACGAATGGGGACCTATGGCAAACTATCTCATCGTGGGCGTCTGCAACAACTTCAAACTGAAGTCGATGCGCAACGACAACAGTCGTGTGGCTGTGGCGTTCATCATCTTTGGACCGGACATGGAGCAGTGGGGCGACCGCTGCAACCAGGTGTTCGTGCGCGTCGCAAAGGGTCAGGACAAGGTGGAGGCAAAGCGTCGCATAACCGACGTGCTCAACCGTCTCGACGCGTCGCAGAAGTACGAGATGAACTTCCTCGACAACGACCTGCAGCAGACCTACGTCGAGGAGTTCCGCTTCATATCGCAGGTGAAGTTCTTCGCCATCATCTGCATCATCATCACCGTTATCGGTGTGTTCTCGCTGACGATGTTCGAGACCGAGTATCGCCGCAAGGAGATAGGCATACGCAAGGTGATGGGTTCGTCGGTAGGTTCCATCGTGCGCCTCTTCGCCATGCGCTACACCGTTCCGCTCGTGGTGTCGTTCGTCGTTGCAGCTCCTGTGGGCTGGTGGCTCAGTATGCAGTGGCTGCAGAGCTTCGCCGAGCACACGCCGCTCCACTGGTGGCTCTTCCCGCTCAGCTTCGTCGGTGTCTCTGCCGTTGTCATTGCAACGGTCGTGGCGCAGTCGTGGCGTGTAGCGACGCAGAACCCAGTGGAGAGTATCAAGACCGAGTGATGGTGAGGTGTTGAGATGATGATATGGTGATGTGGTGAGATATGTTTTGAATTGTTTGGCGAAAAAATCTGCCATATCTTCCAGCAGCGCCGTAACTCTCACATTATAAGCAGAAAAAAGGCTGATAGATACTCCGAAAAAGAGGGGTATCTATCAGCCTTTCTGTCAGTCGTTACTTGCTGTGATGTGCTCTCCCACGGATTTCTCCCAGGGGATACACTTGTCTCCGCTCGGCTTTGCCGCTTGCCAGAGCAAGAAGTGCACCGACCAAGGATCTCGTGTCCTCCCACGGATTTCACTGATTTGCACAGATGGTTAGGGTGCGTGGTGTTGTCCCACAGAACTGGTGCAGCACCCCCTAAACTTCTGTGTTGATCTGTGCCATCTGTGGGAGGCTCTTCTCTGCAAGAAGATTCTGTGCGTTCCGTGCGTTCTGTGGGAGAATACCGTTTGCTTTGTTGGTGCAGCAGAGACTGCTGCACCCCCTGAGATTGCATCCGTGCCATCTGTGGGAGACTATTTCAAGAATGTGGGTGCGTGGGTATGGCAGGATGCCATACCCTCCTATGACGCTACGCCTCGCGGTGCTCGGCGATAGCCTTCTTGATGAGCATTTCGAGTTCCTCGCAGAGTTCGGGGTTGTCCTTCAGCAGAGTCTTTGTAGCGTCGCGACCCTGCGCCAGTTTCGAGCCGTTGTAGCTGTACCACGAGCCCGACTTCTGGATGATGCCGTACTCTACGCCGAGGTCTACCATCTCGCCAACCTTTGAGATGCCCTCGCCGAACATAATCTCGAACTCGGTCTTGCGGAACGGAGGTGCCACCTTGTTTTTGATTACCTTCACGCGCACCTGGTTGCCGATGATCTGGTCGCCGTCCTTGATGCCCGTCACCTTGCGGATGTCGAGGCGCACCGAAGCGTAGAACTTCAGGGCGTTACCGCCCGTTGTTGTCTCGGGGTTGCCGAACATCACGCCGATCTTCTCGCGCAACTGGTTGATGAAGATACACGTTGTCTTGGTCTTCGAGATTGTAGAGGTGAGCTTGCGCAGCGCCTGCGACATGAGTCGAGCCTGTAGACCCACCTTGTTGTCGCCCATGTCGCCCTCTATCTCCGCCTTCGGAGTGAGCGCAGCCACAGAGTCGATGACGATGATGTCGATAGCCGATGAGCGGATGAGCTGGTCGGCAATCTCGAGTGCCTGCTCGCCGTTGTCGGGCTGCGATATCCAGAGGTTGTCTACGTCTACGCCGAGCTTTGCTGCGTAGAAGCGGTCGAAGGCGTGCTCGGCGTCGATGAACGCTGCGATGCCGCCTGCCTTCTGTGCCTCGGCGATGGCGTGTATGGCAAGCGTTGTCTTACCTGACGACTCGGGACCGTATATCTCGATGATTCTGCCCTTCGGGTAGCCGCCGACACCGAGTGCGGCGTCGAGTCCGATGCTACCGGTAGGGATTACCTCGACGTTCTCCACCTGCTCGTCGCCGAGTTTCATGATAGAGCCTTTGCCGAAGTCTTTCTCTATCTTTGACATCGCAGCCTGGAGGGCTTTGAGTTTGCCCGCCTGGTCGATGTTCATTTCTTCTTTTGCCATTTCTTTTTGAGTTTTGAATTTTGAATTATAATTCAATGTCTACATTGAACAACTCGTGCCAAGGCAGACCCTGCTTGTTGAGCTGTTCCATGAACGGATCCGGATCGAACTCCTCTACGTTCCAAACGCCCGGCTTGCGCCACAGACCCTTAAAGAACATCATTGCGCCGATCATAGCCGGAACACCCGTTGTGTAGCTTACGCCCTGCATACCGGTCTCCTTGTAGGCAGCCTCGTGCGAGCAGTTGTTGTAGACGTAGTAGGTCTGTTCCTTGCCGTCCTTGATGCCACGGATGCGGCAGCCGATGGAAGTCTGTCCGTCGTAGTTCTCGCCGAGGTCCTGCGGGTTAGGCAGCACGGCTTTGAGGAACTGCAGCGGCACAATCTTCACCTTCACCTTCTCCGAAGGGTTGTCGGCGAGCGGAGCCTCGTATGTTATCTCGTCGATGCGCGACATGCCGAGGTTCTGGATACAGTCGAGGTATGTGAGGTACTGCTGGCCGAAAGTCATCCAGAAGCGAGCACGCTTGATAGTCGGGTAGTTCTTCACGAGCGACTCTATCTCCTCGTGGTGGAGCAGGTAGCTCTCCTTCGGACCCACCTCCGGGTATGTGAGCGGCTTGTGAATCTCGAGCGGAGCAGTCTCCACCCATTTGCCGTCCTCCCAGTAGAGACCCTTCTGAGTGATCTCGCGGATGTTGATCTCCGGGTTGAAGTTGGTAGCGAACGCCTTGTGGTGGTTGCCGGCGTTGCAGTCTACGATGTCGAGATACTGAATCTCGTCGAAGTGGTGCTTAGCTGCGTAAGCGGTGAAGATGCTTGTAACGCCTGGGTCGAAGCCGCAGCCGAGAATGGCTGTCAGACCAGCCTCCTCGAAACGCTTCTTGTAAGCCCACTGCCAAGAGTACTCGAAGTGAGCCTCGTCCTTCGGCTCGTAGTTGGCGGTGTCGAGGTACGAGCATCCGCAAGCCAGACAAGCCTCCATGATGGTGAGGTCCTGATAGGGCAGGGCGAGGTTGATGACCAGTTCCGGCTTGTAGTCGTTGAAGAGAGCCTTGAGCTGCTCCACATCGTCGGCGTCCACCTGAGCGGTCTTGATGTTGGGGTTGCCGATTGCCTCGACAATGCGGTCACACTTTGACTTTGTGCGGCTTGCAATCATGAAGTCGGTGAAAACGTCAGCGTTCTGCGCAATCTTGAACGCTGCAACTGTAGCGACGCCACCGGCGCCGATCATAAGTACTTTTCCCATTGTTTCTATTTTTTTAGTTTGTTGTTTTTTGGTTTTACTATGGGCTTCTTGGGTTTTCTAGGCTTTCTAGATTTTCTAGATTTTCTAGATTAACTAGTTCTTCTAGAACACCTAGCAAGCCTAGAACACCTAGCTTCCCAGCCCACCGCTTTACAGCTCGTTGCCCTTTATCCCGAGGGCGTTCATGAGCGAATAGCCTAAGATTTCCTGCTTGAAGTTGCCACCTTCGAGGGGCTGCATGGCGAAGAGCGTCACTCGTTTCTCCTCGTCATCAACGTCGCGAAGGGCGTGGCGCAGGGCATCCCAGAGTGCGGGGTGCTCGGCGTTGGGGATAGCCATCACGCGATGCACGTCCTTGTGGTTGACCACGGTCTTGAGGATGTCGAGGAAGAAGTCGTTGTGCTTCACCACCTCCTCAACGGGGTAGGAGCTGAGCACGAACTCGCCCAGACCGTCCTTGAACGCCTTTGCGTTTAGGTCGGTTTCGTAGTTGCCGGGTGCGAAGTTCTCGAGCGCAGCCTTCTCCTTCGAGTGGATGAAGATGACCTGCGTCTCGCCCTCGCTGTCGCGGCTCTCGCGCATTCCGCCGTCGAGTGCCACGCAGTCGATCCAGCGTGCGAGGTCGGCTTTCGGGATGCGTCTGCCGAGCATACGCTCGAAGTTGACCGAGAGGTTGAAGGCTACGGAGTCGACATAATCGCCGTCTACGAGGATTATGTTGCGGCTCCATTTGGTATTGTTGAATTGCTGTATATCCATTTTATATGTTATTTCACTATTTCCTTTGTAACCTTGCGCTTGCCGTCGGCATAGGTCACGGCTTTGAGCACGATGGTGCCCTTAGCAGGTGTAGCAATCTGCGCACCCTCTATCGAGTAGTAGCGTGTGTCGGCTACTTTCATGTCGGCGGTGTTGCTGCTGATGCCCGTCGGGTCGAAGTCGTAGAGTGCGCGGTCGGAAGTGGTTGCCGTGCCGTCTACGGTGTACACGCTCTCCACGTGCAGCTTCTTCGCCTGCAGGTTGTGGAAGTAGATAACCTTCAGTGTACCGTTGTTCACGATATCGTAGTTGTCGGTGAAGCCGAACGGAATCTCGTCCATGTCCTGCGTGAGGTGGTCGTAGAGGGCGGTGGTGAACGTATAGCGTTTGCCGTCGACATAGATGCGGTAGCTCAGCTTCTCGGCGTTGATATACTCGCCGTCGACGTCCTCGGTCGGAATGTTGAACACGAGTGCCGAGTTCAACTCGTCCCAATCAAGGTTGGTCGGCATGGCGGGCTTCGTGGCGTGGTCGCCGGCGTAGTACTTCATCGTCACGCCCGTGGCGGTCGTCACGAACTCTTTGAGGTCGTAGGTTGTCTCGCAGAGGTAAGCCTCGGCAGGAGCCATTGTGAGCTGCTTGCGGTCGGCAGAGAAGTTGAAGTTGATGGTGCGGAGATACTCGTAGTTCATATCCTTGTCCACGCTCACCGGCGCAATGCGGTAGAAGAAGAGGTCGGCATCCTTCACAATCTGGAACGACGGGATGGAAGCCGTTGTGCCGCTGTACGTGCCCTCGTACACCTCCTCGGGCGACTTTGAAGCGAGTCCGCTGATGAAGAATTTGCCGTCGCTGAACGCCACCTTCACCAGGCGCGACGTCTTCGCGCCGTAGGCATCCGTGCCGCTGAACACGTAGGTCTGCGGCTTCACGCCTTTCGGGAACTCGAAGCGCACGAACTCGCCCAATGGTTGCAGCTTCATGTTGTAGAAGAAGCCGAAGAAGCCCGCCTCGTCCTCCGTTTCAGCGTCCTCGTATATGGCGAAGATGTCGCCGTTCTGCGTGGTCAGCTCGCCCTGTTCGCCGATGGCGAGGCGTGCCTCCTTCTCGAAGCTCGTCACGTTGCCATCCTCGTCGGCGCGTACAATCTCGAGGTAGAGTGTCTTGGCATTGTTCTGCACGAGCACCTGTCCTGCCTTGATGACAATCTCGTTACCCACCTTCTCGCCCTTCAGCCAGCTCTCCTCGGCACCGCGGTAGTCGCGGTTGCCACCCGGTGTGAGTCCGTTGAAGTAGTAGGTGGTGCCGTCCTGGCGCACCGTCACCTTACCGTTGGTGTACTGCTTCTCGTAGAAGCCGTTGTTCTCGGTGTACGCCATGATGTACGCCTCGTCCTCGCCCTCGGGGTTGTAGGTGGGTTTCTCGTCCTTAGGCACGCTCAGCTTGTGCAGCGCAGCCTTGCTGGGAGCCTTCAGCACGCGCTCCTTCTGCGTGGTATTGTTTGATAAGGGGGTGCCAAAGAGGGTTTGTGCGTTGGCTGCTATTGTAGCGAGCACGAAGCCCAATAAGAGTAGAGTCTTTTTCATAATGTTGATTGCTTAAAATGATTTTATTTAGGTTTTGCAAGTCGGCGACAAACGCAACCATTTTAGATGACAAAGTTAGCGAGAATAATCCGAAAAACCAAGTTTTTTAGTCGCCATATTAACCCTGCCAATATGTTTTGTAACGATACTCCCAAGGTATTCAACCTTAATGCCTAATGCTTGTGGTGAGAGAAGATGGTTCCGGTAGTGCTAAAATGATGTTCCGGTTGTGCTAAAATGATGTTCCGGTTGTGGGGGAATAATGTTCCGGTTGCGGTGGAATAATGTTCCGGTTGCGGTGGAATAATGTTCCGGTTGCGGTGGAATGATGTTCCGGTTGCGCAGGAGAGTATGGCAGATAGACTGGCAGATGGACTGGTATATATTCCCGTTTTGGGGCGCATCTGTCAGTCTTTATATTGTTGGTATTCAGAGAGTTGCAGTGAGACTGGCAGATATGGTAGATATTTTCGCAAAACATTTTTTTATAATGTTTGCTAAACATCATTTTATAATAGAATGGTGCCTTGCTGATAAGATTCTCCCACAGAATGCACATTCTCCTCCTACTGATAGCCTACGATAAAAAAAACGAAACACACAGTGATGCAGGTGCATCCACGTGTGTTTCGTTTATGCTTATTGTTTATGCCGTCGAAGCTGAGGCTGCGAAGCCGCACGCCGCGGCAAAAGATAGAGTTTACTTCTGAAGCAGTGCCATGGTGTCCTTGGCAATCATCAGCTCCTCGTCGGTCGGGATGACGCAAACGGTCACCTTAGACTCAGGAGTAGAGATGATAGCCTCTTCGCCGCGCACCTTGTTAGCCTCGGCATCCATCTCTACGCCGAGGAACTCAAGACCCGAGCAAGCCTCAAGGCGAGTGCCCACCTGGTTCTCGCCTACACCGGCTGTCCATACGATGATGTCCACACCACCCATAGCGGCAGCGTAAGCGCCGATGTACTTCTTGATGCGGTAGTTGTACATCTTCAGAGCGAGCTGTGCGCGCTCGTTGCCCTCAGCGGCAGCGCTCTCTACCTCGCGCATGTCAGAAGAGATGCCAGTGATGCCGAGCACACCGCTCTCCTTGTTGAGGAAGTCTGCCATCTCCTGCGGCTTCTTGCCGAGCTTCTCCATGAGGAAGGTAACGGCAGACGGGTCGATGTCGCCAGAACGGCTGCCCATCATTACGCCAGCGAGCGGAGTGAGACCCATAGAGGTGTCGATGCACTTGCCGAACTTAACGGCTGACACCGACGCACCGTTGCCGATGTGGCAGGTGATGATGCGCTGTGTCTTGATGTCGCGGCCAAGGAACTCGCACACGCGCTGCGATACGTAGCGGTGGCTGGTGCCGTGGAAGCCGTAGCGACGTACGTGATACTTCTCGTAGAGCTCGTAAGGCACGGCGTAGAGGTAAGCATAGTCGGGCATGGTGCTGTGGAAGGCGTTGTCGAACACGCACACCTGCGGCACCTCCGGCATCAGCTTGTCTACAGCGCGCAAGCCCTTCAGGTGGCCGGCGTTGTGTACCGGTGCGAGGTCGCAGAGGCTCTCGATGCCGTCCTCTACCGACTTGTCGACGATGACGCTCTTCTCGAAGAGGTCGCCACCCTGCACGATGCGATGGCCTACGGCGTCGATCTCGCTGAGCGACTTGATTGCGCCGAACTCAGGGTCGAGCAAGCACTGGAACACGAAGTTGACACCTTCCTTGTGGTCGGGCATGTCGTGCATGATTTTCTTCTTCTCGCCGTTAGGCAGAGTGATTTTGATGAATGCCTCATCAAGACCGATACGCTCAACGCCGCCTGCTGCCAGCACTGAGTTGTCGTCCATATTGTACAGCTTATACTTGATTGAAGAGCTGCCACAATTAAGAACCAATATCTTCATTTTTACGATTTTTGAGTTTTGAATTGTTACTTAGCGTCCATTGCCTGGCAAGCTGTGATAGCCACCATATAGTAGATGTCCTCTATAGAGCAACCGCGCGAGAGGTCGTTCACCGGGCGTGCGATACCCTGGAGAATCGGACCGATAGCGAGCGCATCGCCCAGGCGCTGAACGAGCTTGTAAGAGATGTTGCCCACCTCAAGGCATGGCACAACGAGAACGTTGGCGTGACCGGCGATAGGAGAGCCCGGAGCCTTCTTCTCGCCAACAGCCGGAACGAGGGCTGCGTCAGCCTGCAGCTCGCCGTCGAGCTTCAGCTCGGGAGCCAGTTCGTGAGCGAGGCGTGTAGCCTCAACCACCTTGTCTACCACCTCGTGCTTTGCAGAGCCCTTTGTAGAGAAGCTAAGCATAGCTACGCGCGGATCCTGGATGCCAGCCACCGAGCGTGCTGTCTGTGCTGTACAAACAGCAATCTGAGCCAGCTGCTCTGCTGTAGGAACCGGTGTAACGGCTACGTCGCCCATGACGATGATGCCGTCGTCGCCGTACTGGTGCTCGTGAGTGAGCATGAGCATAGCACCGCTCACGCATGTCACGCCAGGAGCGCACTTGATGATCTGCAACGCAGGGCGGAGAGTGTCGCCAGTGGTGCTCAGCGCACCAGAGATCTGACCGTCAGCACCCTCGGTCTTGATAATCATGCAGCCGAGGTAGAGCGGGTTCTTCACGAGTTCGCGAGCCTGCTCAATAGTCATGCCCTTCTTCTTGCGAAGTTCGGCGAGGAGCTCTGCGTACTCCTCTGCCTTCGGATTGTTCAACGGGTCTACGATGGTAGCCTTGTCGATGTTGTGAAGATCCCACTTTGCGGCGAGAGTCTTCAGCTCGTCGGGGTTGCCGATGAGGATAAGGTCAGCCAGGTCGTCAGCGAGGACGCGGTCGGCAGCCTTCAGTGTGCGCTCCTCTGTTGCTTCAGGGAGCACGATGCGTTGTTTGTTGCTCTTTGCACGAGCAACAATGTGTTCAAGTAAGTTCATTATATCTATGATTATAACTAATTCATGTATTACAGTGTCTGTTTAACCTCAATCTCGGTGAATGTCTCGAGCACGTCGCCCTGCTGTATGTCGTTGAAGTTGACGAGCGAGATACCGCACTCGAAGTTGGTAGCCACCTCCTTAACGTCGTCCTTATAGCGCTTGAGGGCAGCGATGTCGGCGGTGTATACCACGATACCGTCGCGGATGACACGAGCACGGTCGCCACGGTGTACCTTGCCTTCTGTGACGTAGCAACCGGCAACGGTGCCCACCTTCGAGATCTTGTACACCTCGCGCACCTCCACCTGACCGGTGATAACCTCCTTCTTCACCTTGTCGAGCATACCGATCATAGCCGACTTGACGTCGTCGATAGCGTCGTAGATGACAGAGTAGGTGTTGATTTCTACGCCTTCCTGCTCAGCCAGCTTGCGTGCTGCGGCAGACGGGCGCACCTGGAAGCCCACGATGATAGCGTCGGAAGCATCGGCGAGTGTTACGTCGCTCTCCGAGATCTGACCTACTGCCTTGTAGATAACGTCCACCTTGATCTTCTCTGTAGACATCTTGATGAACGAGTCGGAGAGAGCCTCGATAGAACCGTCGGTGTCACCCTTAACGATGATGTTAAGCTCCTTGAACGAGCCGAGGGCGATGCGGTGAGAGATATCCGAGAGGGTGAGACGCTTCTGTGTGCGCAAGCCCTGCTCGCGCTGCAGCTGCAGACGCTTGTTGGCGATGTCGCGTGTCTCCTGCTCGGTGTCGAGCACGTGGAACGAGTCGCCGGCTGTCGGTGCACCGTTCAAGCCGAGGATGATAGCTGGCTCAGCCGGACCTGCCGACTGTATGCGCTGGTTGCGCTCGTTGAACATGGCCTTGATGCGGCCCCATGATGTGCCGGCGATGATGTTGTCGCCCACGCGCAGTGTGCCGTTGCTTACGAGCACTGTCGACACGTAGCCACGACCCTTGTCGAGCGACGACTCGATGATAGAGCCCGTTGCCTTGCGGTTAGGGTTAGCCTTGAGGTCGAGCATCTCGGCTTCGAGGAGCACCTTCTCCATGAGTTCGCTGATGCCTACGCCCTTCTTGGCGCTTATCTCCTGGCACTGGTACTTGCCGCCCCATTCCTCGACGAGGAGGTTCATGCCTGCCAGCTCCTCGCGAACGCGGTCGGGGTTGGCACCCGGCTTGTCAATCTTGTTGATAGCGAACACCATCGGCACGTTGGCAGCCTGAGCGTGTGCGATAGCCTCCTTGGTGGTAGGCATCACGGCGTCGTCGGCTGCGATGATGATGATGGCGATATCCGTCACCTGAGCACCACGGGCACGCATAGCGGTGAACGCCTCGTGACCCGGAGTGTCGAGGAACGTAATCTTACGTCCGTCCTCCAACTGCACGTTGTAGGCACCGATGTGCTGTGTGATGCCGCCAGCCTCGCCGGCGATGACGTTTGTCTTGCGTATATAGTCGAGCAATGAGGTCTTGCCGTGGTCTACGTGGCCCATCACGGTTACGATCGGAGCACGCGGAACGAGGTCGTTCTCGTCGTCCTCCACCTCGGTGATAGCCTCCTGCACCTCTGCACTTACGTATTCTGTCTTGAAGTCGAACTCCTCAGCCACGAGGTTGATGGTCTCGGCGTCGAGGCGCTGGTTGATAGACACCATGATGCCCACGCTCATGAGCGTACCGATCACCTGGTTCACGCTCACGTTCATCATCGTAGCGAGCTCCGATACGGTCACGAACTCGGTCAGCTTCAGTGTCTTGCTCTCCTTCTTCTCCTCACGCAGCTCCTCGTTCATCTTCTCCTGGGCAGCCTCGCGTTTCTCCTTGCGGTACTTGGCTCCCTTCTTGGTCTGGTTCTGCTTGTTTGTAAGGCGTGCGAGCGTTTCCTTTACCTGGCGTGCTACGTCCTCGTCGTTCACCTCAGCCGGCTTCTGCTGTCCGCCGCGGTTGCGGTTCTTCTTCTTGTTCTTGCTGCTTGTGCCGGCATTGCCGCCACCGTTCTGCTTGCCCCCGTTGCCTCCGTTGGGCTGGTTCGACGCAGCGTTGATGTCCACGCGCACCTTGTTGATGCGTTCGCGTTTCTTCTTGTCGCCGCGCTGCTGCTGAGCCTTGTCCTCACGCTCCTTGCGCTTCTCCTCCTTCGACTTCTTCTTCGGACGGGTGCTCTGGTTGAGAGTAGAGAGGTCTATCTTGCCCAACACGTTCACCTTTGGTGCGTTGAGCATCTTCTTCTCGCTCTTGGTTGTGAAGATGTCTGTTTCTGTCTTTGCTGTCTCAGCCTGATTGTTTGTAGCCTCCACCTTCTTCGGGGTGCTTGCTGTGTTGCTTGTAGCAGTCTTTACCTCCTGCTTCTTTTCTTGCTTGTGCTCTTTGTTCTGACCCACAGTGTTCTGATTTTTGTTGTGATTGTCCACGTTAGCCTCTGTGCTTGCTTTCTGTGGTGCTTCGTTTGTTGCCGGCTTCTGACTTACGGCATTAGTCTTCGCCTGCGGCTCTTTATGAGTCTCAGGTGTTGCTGGCTTTGTCTGCGCTGGCTTCTTGTTCAGACTGTCAAGGTCTATTTTGCCCAGCGGCTTGTACTGCTGCTGAGTAGACGACTTGAGGAGTGGCTCAGCCTGTGGCTCCTCGCTGCGTTTCTTCTCTTTCGGCTTCTTCTGCAAGAGCTTCTCGGCTTGAGAACGAACCTCCTTGTCCTGCTGGAAGGCTCCAGCGAGTGCGTCGTACTGTGCGTCGCTCAGCTTGAAGCTTGGCTCTGCCTTTACTTCTCCAAGGTCACTTCTCTTCTCAAGGAACTCCACTGCCGTCTGGAGCCCGATGTTCAACTCTCGTAATGCTTTGTTTAACCTGATGCTCATATTTTGATGTTTTAAAAGTAAAAGAGTAAAGGAGTAAAAAAGTAAAACGTCTGCCTACCTCTGCTTCTGCCTCGTGCCCTTTTTCGGGGCGTAGCGTGGAGAAAGCTACCCGCTTTACGTCTTTCCTTTTCCTTAATAATTATGATTATAAATATGTTAGTGTCTGAACTTTCGCAAGTTCAGAGAATTCAGTAGTTAAAGGAGTTAAGAAGTTAAGCCAAATGCTTATAATGCTATATCAAGCAAAAAAACTAATGGCTTAACTCCTTAGCGACCGTAGGGCGCGACAACTCCTTAACTTCTTAACTACTTTCGCTTGCGAAACTTAAATGAGTGTTTAGATACTCGCTAAGGGAGCTTCAAAAACCGTGCGGTTTTGAGACTCCCTTATATGTATCTTGTTTACTCGAACTCGGCGCGCAACACCTTCAGCACGTTGTCGACAGTCTCCTCTTCGAGGTCTGCCTTCTCAACGAGCATATCGCGCGGAGCGTTGAGCACTGCCTTTGCTGTGTCAAGACCGATGCCCTTGATGGCATCGATAACCCACTGGTCGATTTCGTCAGCGAACTCGTCGAGGTAGATATCCTCGTCTGCGTCCTCCTCCGACACTTCGCGGAACACGTCGATGGTGTACTCTGTGAGCAGCGATGCGAGCTTGATGTTCAAGCCGCTGCGACCGATGGCGAGGCTCACTTCCTCTGGCTTCAGATATACCTCTGCCTTCTTGTTCTCCTCGTCGATCTTGATGCTCGACACCTTAGCCGGTGAGAGCGCACGCTGGATGAAGAGTTTTGTGTTGCCGGTGTAGCAGATTACGTCGATGTTCTCGTTGCAGAGCTCGCGTACTATGCCGTGCACACGGCTACCCTTTACGCCTACACATGCGCCTACTGGGTCGATGCGGTCATCGAAGCTCTCTACTGCTATCTTGGCGCGCTCGCCAGGGATGCGTGCAATGCGACGGATGGCGATGAGGCCTTCTGCTATCTCGGGTACCTCTGCCTCAAGAAGGCGCTGGAGGAACATCGGACTGGTGCGTGAGAGGATAATCTTCGGGTTGTTGTTCTCGTTGTCGACGCGCTCGATGACGGCGCGTATTGTCTCGCCCTTGCGATATACGTCTGCCGGAATCTGCTCTGCCTTCGGGAGGATGAGCTCGTTGTTCTCGTCATCAACTACGAGCACCTCGCGCTTCCATACCTGATATACCTCGGCTGCGATTACCTGACCTACGCGGTCTTTATATTTGTTGTAGAGCGAGTCGTGCTCGAGCTCCAATATCTTCGAAGCAAGGGTCTGGCGCAAGTTGAGGATGGCGCGGCGACCGAACTTAGCGAAGTCGACACGTTCTGAAACGTCCTCGCCCACCTCGTAGTCGGGCTCTATCTTGCGTGCCTCGGTGAGCGACACCTGCTTGTTCTCGTCCTCTACCTCGCCATCAGCCACTACCACGCGGTTGCGGTAAATCTCGAAGTCGCCTTTGTCTGGGTTCACGATAACGTCGAAGTTCTCATCGCTTCCGAAGATCTTTGCGAGAACGTTGCGGAAGCTCTCCTCCAACACGCTTACCAATGTGGTGCGGTCGATGTTCTTTGTCTCTTTAAACTCCTTGAAAGAGTCGAACATGCTCACCACGTCGTCTTTTTTTACTGCTGCCATAGCTTATTTGAAATTTATTAAGTATTTTGTATATTTCACTTTGTCCATCTGGAAGGTGTAGTCGGTCTCCACGAGTTGTGGGCGCTTCTTGCCTTCCACTTTCTGCTTCTCCTGCACCGTCACAGTGAAGTCGTTGCCCTCTACGGCTTTGAGTACGCCTTTGTACTTCTTTCCGTCTGCGTCGAGCACTTCTACGTCCTTGCCTACGAAGCAGTGGTACTGTTGAGCCACTTTGAACGGCTGTCCCAGTCCGGCTGAGCCTACTTCAAGTTCATAGTCCTCTTCGTCGCGGCTGAGGTGGTCTTCGATGAAACGGCTCAATTCTACGCAGTCTTCAATCCACACGCCGTCGGCATGGTCAATTTCTACTACGA
>ERZ1026846.1268-NODE-1268-length-16607-cov-8.868838_pt1 | contig 16607 bp, 14 predicted proteins | sample MGYA00380153_ERZ1026846 | MGnify/ENA primary metagenome ERZ1026846 (study PRJEB33269, sample SAMEA4719789) | human gut metagenome | biome: human-associated habitat; feature: organic feature; material: feces | place: Cameroon | collected 2013-10 ... | reverse complement strand
GTGCGGCAGTATATGGCTGAAGTGGAGTCCGGCGTTTATCCGGGCGAAGAACACAGTTTCCATTAAGGAGTGACGTTGTGTTAATTATCGAAACCCTGCCGCTGCTGCGTCAGCAAATCCGCCGCCTGCGTATGGAAGGTAAGCGCGTGGCGCTGGTGCCCACCATGGGTAACCTGCACGACGGCCATATGAAGCTGGTCGACGAAGCCAAAGCCCGCGCCGATGTGGTCGTCGTCAGTATTTTCGTTAACCCGATGCAGTTCGACCGCCCGGAAGATCTGGCACGTTATCCACGGACCTTGCAAGAGGACTGCGAAAAGCTGAACAAGCGCAAAGTGGATTTAGTTTTCGCCCCTTCGGTAAAAGAGATCTACCCGAACGGTACAGAAACCCACACCTATGTTGATGTTCCCGGTCTTTCTACCATGCTGGAAGGTGCCAGCCGTCCGGGGCATTTTCGCGGCGTGTCGACTATCGTCAGCAAGCTGTTCAATCTGGTCCAGCCGGACATCGCCTGCTTCGGTGAAAAAGATTTTCAGCAACTGGCGCTGATCCGCAAAATGGTTGCTGATATGGGCTTTGATGTTGAGATTGTCGGTGTGCCAATTATGCGCGCCAAAGATGGTCTGGCGCTGAGTTCCCGTAACAGTTATCTGACGGCGGAACAACGCAAAATTGCGCCCGGTCTGTACAAAGTTTTAAGTTCGATTGCCGACAAATTGCAGGCTGGCGAACGGGATCTCGATGAAATTATTGCTATTGCCGGGCAAGAACTGAATGAAAAAGGCTTCCGCGCCGATGATATTCAGATTCGTGATGCCGACACATTGCTGGAAGTCTCTGAAAACAGCAAACGTGCAGTGATTCTGGTAGCCGCCTGGCTTGGCGATGCCCGCCTGATCGACAACAAAATAGTCGAACTGGCGTAATGCTTAACTGGCGCTACGGCTGATGGCGCCAGTTATTCATTGCCACGTTATCTGTAAGCGATTATTCATAACGCAGACAACTTAGTTAGAGTTAATTAGCTTATCAACCTCTGTAAGAGGTAAAGTTGTCACCTCTGCAACGTCTTCCCGAGACATTCCTTTACTTAGAAAACGCTGGGCGAATTCCTGTCTTACTTCCTGTCTTACTTCCTGTCTTACTTCCTGTCTTACTTCCTGTCTTACTTCCTGTCTTACTTCTTGATACGCTTCTTGATACGCCTTCTGGAACCCCTTCTCTTCAAACCACTGCGCCAACGTCTGCCTGGTTTCTCTCCGTGTCTTTATTTCCATATGTTCCCTTAATTATCTGGTCAGTTAACAACAATTATCTGGCTATAGCCGATAATGCAGACAACTTAGTTAATCAGCTTATCAATCTCGGCAAGGGGTAAATTTGCCATCTCTGCAACGTCTTCCCGAGACATTCCTTTATTTAGAAGACGCAGGGCGAATTCTTGCCTTTCCTCCTGTCTTCCCCTCTCTTCAAACCACTGCGCCAGCGTCATCATAGACTCCCCTCCCGTTTCCCTGTCTCTCAGCACACCATAAAACAAATCCGCTTGTTCAGTATGACCGCGTTGCAGCATATAGTTTTGCATGGCAACTAACTGACTTCCGCTAGTGTACCCTTCGTCAATCAGCGTGACCAGTTGCTCCAGCAATAACATTAAGTCGCGCTGGCGAATATGTTTTTGCAGTAGTTCGAGAATCGCAATCCGCCGATGTTGCATGATTTCGTCATCCGGTGTGATGGTGATATCCACCAGCGGGAAAGGGTTGTTGTAAACGCGTCGCGCCAGCTCCTGCGAGTAAAACATATCAAACCAGCACATTGAGAGCGGATAAGGTGTGGCCTCGCCCTGATAAAACAGAATCGGCACCACCAGCGGCAGCTTATCGTGATCCGCCTCCAGATGCCGATGCATGGCGGCAATAGAATAACGCATCATGCGAAAGGTCATTTTCTTATCCGGCTTGCTTTGATGTTCAATCACCACATGCAAATAACCGGGATTGCCCTGCATTTGCACGGAATAGAGCACGTCAGTGCTGTGTCCTTTCAGGCTTTCTTCAATAAAACTCCCCGACTCAAGATGCAGCGTGTCGAGGTCACACAGTTCGCGTAGCTCGGCTGGCAAATGGATATCCAGAAAGTCGCGAGCCGTTTCCGCGTGCATTAAAAATTGTTTAAACACCGCATCATGCGGTGTGGTACTCGGTGCATCCATCTTCCCTGCCTTCTGTGTTGTCTTGCGTGAAGGCAGTATCCAGTCAAGGCGCGCCGTCGTCAGCCGCCTCTTTAGTGTTTACCGAGCAGCGTTCAGATAAATTTCAATTGGTTACAGACGTTACATGGCACGCTCCGGCACGGTACGCAAACTGCTGATGCAAATGCCGTCAGATGAGTAGACACTAAACAAAAATCGGGCAATACTGCGTGAGAATTTCCTCAAAGCAGGCATCGCCTGCTTCGTTAACGACAGGGTAGAAAGGTAGAAGTTATGATTCGCACGATGCTGCAGGGCAAACTCCACCGCGTGAAAGTGACTCATGCGGACCTGCACTATGAAGGTTCTTGCGCCATTGACCAGGATTTTCTTGACGCAGCTGGTATTCTCGAAAACGAAGCCATTGATATCTGGAATGTGACCAACGGCAAGCGTTTCTCCACCTATGCCATCGCGGCAGAACGCGGTTCGAGAATTATTTCCGTTAACGGTGCGGCGGCCCACTGCGCCAGCGTCGGCGATATTGTCATCATCGCCAGCTTCGTTACTATGCCAGATGAAGAAGCTCGCACCTGGCGACCCAACGTCGCCTATTTTGAAGGCGACAATGAAATGAAACGTACCGCGAAAGCCATTCCGGTACAGGTTGCTTGATTGTTATCCCTGCGGCTGGTTACTCACCAGCCGCGACATCGTCTCCAGCGAATCCGTTCTTAAGATATAAAGTCGTTTTAGTAACAACGGATTATCCCCCGGTTTTACTTTGCCTTTCATGGTTGTCACCGCCAGGTGAAATCCGGCATCGTTTGCTGCCTTCACGGCTTTGTCATTAAATCCGCCAAACGGATATGAAAGATACCAGACATGCGGATTAAATTGCGCCAGAGCGCGGCGTGAACGTGCAAAATCAAACAGAATATTGTGCTCACTACGGCTCAGTAATATGGGTCGGCGATAACCATCCACCCGATGCAAAAAATGGGTATGTGACTGGAAATCAAATACATCGCGAATTTCGTTAAGTTCAGAAACGCTCATAAATTGCAGCGATTTTGGGTCCCACTTCTGCGGGTGACGTTTGATGCGCGAGGTAACAATAAACGCCGTCGCCTTCATACCATATTGTTTCAACACAGGATACGCATAGCGGCTCACCGACTTTAGGCCATCATCAAAGGTAATCACCACCGCTCGCGCAGGGAGGTTGATCTTATTCTTCACGTAACCTTCCAGTTGCGCCATGCTCAGTGTCACGTATCCCCTGTCGCGCAGCCAGGCCATCTGGTTATTGAAAGCGCGTACCGAGGTGGTCGTCGAAGTATGGCGAAAACGGGTGTTTTCTTCGTCGCGCAGAATATGGTGATAGGTTAGCACCGGCAGGCCATTATCGGGTTGGGCATCCAGCGCGCTGATATAGGCCAGTCGATCGCCAATACGGATCTGATACCAGGTTTGATTTAACCTGTCTTTCAGTTTATGCAAAATTGGGTAGCGCAAATTGTCCGCCAGTACCCCAAACGGCGCACTGCCCGCACTCGGCGCGTTGTAGACCGGCGTATCTTTCCAGGTTATTAAGTTCTGATTACTCAGCGGCTTGTTGAGGTCACCCAAACCATCTTCAACTTTTTGTCGCCCCTGAACCGGCTCGAGATGCCCTTTATCGATAAACCCTTTACCAAAGCCAAAATTAAATGCGTAATAACTTGCGGCAGTGGGCTCCACGGCAATGATTTGTCCGGCCCGAATATTCCCCACGGTCACCATCTTGTCGCCAATTTGCGCCCAGACCGCAGCATTTTCGATGGTTTGCATATAACGGGCAGGTAACGCGGCACTGACACTTGCGGTAAACAGCATCAGCAGGAGAATAACAGCTTGTTTGTACATGAAAAAATAACCGAGGGTGAAACAACGCTTTTATTGTAGCAAAAGCGTCATCAGAATCGCGGGTTAATACTCATACAAATTATGTTTGAGGACGAAAGGCGGATTTTTTTGTTGCTGGTGCCAAAGACTACTCACCTCCGGCGCACCCAGTTCGACAATACGCTCGCGAAACTCTGCGCTGGATAACGTTTCACGGTAGGCCAGCATCTGCTCAATTAACGGTAACGTGACGCCAGAAATCACTTCGCAGCGGGAATGTTTATGGCTTAATAGCGAAGCCACGCGGTACGGCGGCGCTCCGGCTATATCGGTTAAGAAGATGACACCCTCACCAGAGTCCGCTTCATGCAGAGCATCGCACATCATGCGGCTGAGCATATTAGAGCTTAACCCACGCCAGAAATTCACGGCCCGGCACTGAAGAAGTGCCCCATGTTTTTTCTCCAGCGCATCCAGTATCTCTTGCGCCCGGTCATCGTGACAGGTAATTACCCAACCTAACATCGCCTTCCTCCTTAGCCGAAAATCAGTCTACCCTGACCATTGTTGATAAAGGGTGATAGCCGTCAAAACTCCTCTCCCCCAAATCCAGAGGAGAGGAAATAGCCTTAGCTACGCAAACCACGTCCACGTTGGATCAGCGACCAACAGATTAAATAAAACGCCACAATAAAGACCACCAGTACGCCAAAGGTAGTGACCAGCGGAACATCATTGATACCGAGGAAGCCGTAGCGGAAACCACTGATCATATAAACGATTGGGTTCAGGTGCGACAGCCCTTGCCAGAACGGCGGCAACAAAGTCAGTGAGTAAAAGACCCCGCCCAAATACGTAAGTGGCGTTAACACAAAGGTTGGCACCAGGCTGATGTCATCGAACGTTTTGGCAAACACGCCGTTCAGCAAACCCGCAAGGGAGAACAACACCGCCGTGAGCACCAGCGTTAAAGCGACAAATACCCACGAATGCACCTGAAACGGCACAAAAAACAGTGAAATTGCCGTCACCAGAATGCCAACAAACAGACCACGCGCCACGCCACCGCCGACATATCCGGCAATAATGACGTGAGTCGGAACCGGCGCTACCAGCAGCTCTTCAATATTACGCTGGAACTTGGCACCAAAAAATGATGACGCGACGTTAGCGTAGGCGTTGGTGATTACCGACATCATGATCAGCCCCGGTACAATGAACTGCATGTAGCTGAAGCCATGCATATCGCCAATACGCGAACCAATCAGGTTACCGAAGATAATAAAGTAAAGGGTCATGGTGATGACTGGCGGCACCAGCGTCTGCACCCAGATACGCATAAAGCGATGGATCTCTTTCGCCCAGATGCTTTTTAGTGCCACCCAGTAAAGATGCATCATGCGCGATCCCCTTGTTTTTCATTAACCAGTGAAACAAACAGCTCTTCCAGACGGTTAGCTTTGTTACGCATACTTAATACCTGAATGCCCTGCTCACTTAACTGCGTAAATACGCTGTTGATCCCCTGCTCACGCAGCACTTCAACTTCCAGCGTCGCGGTATCGACCAGTCGATACTGATAGCCATCGAGCTTCGGTAACGGGCTTTTCGGTGCGAGATCGAGAATAAAGGTTTCCGATTTCAGCTTCGCCAGCAGCGCCTTCATCGAGGTATTTTCCACCAGCTCACCGTGTTGAATAATGCCGATATTGCGGCACAGCATTTCTGCTTCTTCCAGGTAGTGTGTGGTGAGAATGATGGTGGTGCCTTTGTCGTTTAAATCCTTCAAAAAGCCCCACATTGAGCGGCGAAGTTCAATATCCACGCCTGCGGTAGGCTCGTCGAGAATCAGTAGTTTAGGTTCATGCATTAACGCACGGGCAATCATTAAACGGCGCTTCATCCCGCCAGATAACATACGCGCACGTTCGTTGCGTTTTCCCCATAGATCGAGCTGTTTAAGATACTTTTCGCTGCGGATGTACGCTTCTTTGCGCTCCACACCGTAGTACCCTGCCTGATTCACCACAATTTGCTGCACGGTTTCAAACGGGTTGAAGTTAAATTCCTGCGGCACCAGTCCCAACTGACGTTTAGCGTTCACGACATCCTTCTCGAGATCGTAACCAAATACGCTGACCCGCCCGGAGGTTTTATTTACCAGAGAGCTGATAATACCGATAGTGGTCGATTTCCCGGCCCCGTTCGGCCCGAGAAGCGCATAAAAATCACCCGCTTCGACCTGCAAATCTATTCCACGAAGCGCCTGAACGCCGCCTGGATAGGTTTTTTTAAGCTGTTGAAGTTCCAGTGCAATGGTCATAAATTTTTACTTACCTTACGTTCTTACACTTTATCTGTGGTTTAAATCGTCCCGGAGTTGCCCTATATTAGCCAAACGTAATTATTTGGTTACAGGTCGTTAACCTCCATGAAAGACATAGATACACTCATCAGCAACAATGCACTATGGTCAAAAATGCTGGTGGAAGAGGATCCCGGGTTTTTTGAGAAACTGGCACAAGCGCAAAAACCGCGCTTTCTATGGATTGGATGTTCCGACAGTCGCGTTCCTGCAGAACGTTTAACCGGTCTTGAGCCGGGCGAACTCTTTGTTCACCGTAATGTTGCTAACCTGGTCATTCACACCGACCTGAACTGCCTTTCCGTGGTTCAGTATGCAGTGGATGTACTCGAAGTTGAACACATTATTATCTGTGGCCACTACGGTTGCGGCGGCGTACAAGCCGCAGTTGAAAACCCGGAACTGGGGCTTATCAACAACTGGCTGCTGCATATCCGTGATATCTGGTTCAAACATAGCTCATTGCTCGGCGAAATGCCGCAAGAGCGCCGTCTGGATACCTTGTGTGAACTGAACGTCATGGAACAGGTGTATAACCTGGGCCACTCCACCATTATGCAATCAGCGTGGAAACGCGGGCAGAAAGTTACCATTCACGGCTGGGCCTACGGTATTCACGACGGCTTGCTGCGTGATCTGGATGTCACAGCGACTAACCGCGAAACCCTTGAGCAACGTTACCGTCACGGGATCTCCAACCTCAAGCTGAAACACGCCAACCACAAATAAAAATGCCATGCCGGATGCAACACATCCGGCAACTTCACACTTACTCGTCCAGCAGAATCACTTTACCGATATACGGCAGATGACGATAACGCTGTGCGTAATCAATGCCGTAACCCACCACAAACTCATCCGGGATCGAGAAACCGATAAATTCTACCGGGACGTTCACTTCACGACGGGACGGTTTATCCAGCAGCGTACAAATCGCCAACGACTTCGGTTCGCGCAGGCTTAAGATCTCACGCACTTTCGACAGTGTATTACCCGAATCGATGATATCTTCAACAATCAGCACGTCCTTGCCACGGATATCTTCATCCAGATCTTTGAGGATTTTCACATCACGGGTGGTGGACATGCCGCTACCGTAGCTGGAGGCGGTCATAAAATCGACTTCATGAGATACCTGAACTTCACGGCACAGGTCCGCCATAAACATAAATGAGCCACGCAGCAGACCCACCAGCACCATATCGCTGCCGCTGTCTTTGTAACGCTCAGTAATCTGACGACCCAGTTCGGCGATACGCGCTTTAATCTCCGCTTCGGGGATCATTACTTCTACAGTATGTTTCATATCTCTAACCATATGATTTAAAAACAAATCACTTCGCACGGGCAGGTTTTGGCACCGCAACAAAGCGCAAGACACGTAGTATACCAGTAAAACTATTCATTCGCGGAATCTGTTAATAAAGCTCGAATTGTGATGACGATCACACATGTTAAAACCTATAATTAATTGCTACTAAAATATTAATGAATTGAAATGGTGTCTCTTTATGGCAATTAACAATACAGGCTCGCGACGATTACTCGTCACGCTAACAGCCCTTTTTGCAGCACTTTGCGGGCTGTATCTACTCATTGGCGGAGGCTGGCTGGTCGCGATTGGCGGCTCCTGGTACTACCCTATCGCTGGCCTTGTGATGCTCGGCGTCGCCTGGATGCTGTGGCGCAGTAAACGCGCTGCGCTTTGGCTATACGCCGCCCTGCTGCTCGGCACCATGATTTGGGGCGTCTGGGAAGTTGGTTTCGACTTCTGGGCGCTGACTCCGCGCAGCGACATTCTGGTCTTCTTCGGCATCTGGCTGATCCTGCCGTTTGTCTGGCGTCGCCTGGTCATTCCTGCCAGCGGCGCAGTTGCCGCTCTGGTGGTCGCACTGCTGATTAGTGGCGGAATCCTCACCTGGGCGGGATTTAACGATCCGCAGGAAATCAACGGCACCTTAAGCGCCGATGCCACACCTGCCGAAGCCATCTCACCGGTTGCCGATCAGGACTGGCCTGCGTATGGTCGCAATCAGGAAGGTCAACGCTTTTCGCCGCTGAAACAGATTAACGCCGATAACGTCCATAACCTGAAAGAAGCCTGGGTGTTCCGTACTGGAGATGTGAAGCAGCCGAACGATCCGGGCGAAATCACCAATGAAGTGACGCCGATTAAAGTGGGCGACACCCTTTACCTGTGTACCGCTCACCAGCGCCTGTTTGCGCTCGATGCCGCCAGCGGCAAAGAGAAATGGCATTACGATCCTGAGCTGAAAACCAACGAGTCTTTCCAGCACGTAACCTGCCGTGGCGTCTCTTATCATGAAGCCAAAGCAGAAACGGCCTCGCCAGAAGTTATGGCGGATTGCCCGCGTCGTATCATTCTTCCGGTCAATGATGGTCGCCTGATTGCGATTAACGCTGAAAACGGCAAGCTGTGCGAAACCTTCGCCAATAAAGGCGTGCTCAATCTGCAAAGCAATATGCCAGACACCAAACCGGGTCTGTATGAGCCGACTTCTCCGCCGATTATCACCGATAAAACCATCGTGATGGCCGGTTCAGTCACCGATAACTTCTCAACCCGTGAAACGTCTGGCGTGATCCGTGGTTTTGATGTCAACACCGGGGAGCTGCTGTGGGCTTTTGATCCGGGCGCGAAAGATCCGAACGCAATCCCGTCTGACGAACACACCTTTACCTTTAACTCACCAAACTCGTGGGCACCAGCGGCCTATGACGCGAAGCTGGATCTGGTCTATCTGCCGATGGGCGTGACCACGCCGGATATCTGGGGCGGTAACCGCACACCGGAACAGGAACGTTATGCCAGCTCGATTCTGGCGCTGAATGCCACTACCGGGAAACTGGCGTGGAGCTACCAGACCGTTCATCACGACCTGTGGGATATGGATCTTCCGGCACAGCCGACGCTGGCGGACATCACCGTTAACGGTCAAAAGGTTCCGGTCATTTATGCTCCAGCGAAAACCGGCAACATTTTTGTGCTCGATCGTCGTAATGGTGAACTGGTGGTTCCGGCCCCGGAAAAACCGGTTCCCCAAGGTGCAGCGAAAGGCGATTACGTCACCCCGACCCAACCGTTCTCTGAACTGAGCTTCCGTCCGACGAAAGATTTAAGCGGTGCGGATATGTGGGGAGCCACCATGTTTGACCAGCTGGTGTGCCGCGTGATGTTCCACCAGATGCGCTATGAAGGCATTTTCACCCCGCCATCTGAACAGGGTACGCTGGTCTTCCCGGGTAACCTGGGGATGTTCGAATGGGGCGGGATTTCCGTTGATCCGAATCGTGAAGTGGCAATTGCCAACCCAATGGCACTGCCGTTTGTTTCGAAACTGATCCCACGCGGTCCTGGTAACCCGATGGAGCAGCCGAAAGATGCCAAAGGCACGGGTACGGAATCCGGCATTCAGCCGCAGTACGGTGTACCGTATGGTGTCACGCTCAACCCGTTCCTCTCACCGTTTGGTCTGCCATGTAAACAGCCAGCATGGGGTTATATCTCGGCGCTGGATCTGAAAACCAATGAAGTGGTGTGGAAGAAACGTATTGGTACGCCGCAGGACAGTATGCCGTTCCCGATGCCGGTTCCGGTACCGTTCAATATGGGTATGCCGATGCTGGGCGGTCCAATCTCCACGGCGGGTAACGTGCTGTTTATCGCCGCTACGGCAGACAACTACCTGCGCGCTTACAACATGAGCAACGGTGAAAAACTGTGGCAGGGTCGTTTACCAGCGGGTGGTCAGGCTACGCCAATGACCTATGAAGTGAATGGTAAGCAGTATGTGGTGATCTCCGCAGGCGGTCACGGTTCATTTGGTACGAAGATGGGCGACTATATTGTGGCTTATGCGCTGCCGGATGATGTGAAGTAACCATAATGCCCGGAGAGATCCGGGCATATTTCCGAATACGGTCTTTTTATACCGTAAACCCTAACATCATCCCCGTATCTTCATGCTCCAGCAGATGGCAGTGCGCCATATAAGCATGTTCTTTCGGTGCATCGTGATTAAACTTCACCAGCACTTCGCTGACATTACCTTCTACCTTAACGGTATCTTTCCAGCCCGCGCGATGAGCGGCTGGCGGTTTGCCATTTTCTGACAAGATACGGAACTGCGTGCCGTGAATATGGAACGGATGCAGCATCATGTCGCCCACGCCAGATATAACCCAACGTTCGTACTGCCCTTTCGCCGCCGCAAACATCGGCTTATTCATATCAAACGCCTGACCGTTGATTTTATTGGCATGGTGGAAATCGAACTTCCCGCCGTGGTTCATATGATTCATATTGCCGTGCCCCATATGGCCCATCATCTGGCTGTGATCCATCCCGGCCATCGCCTGATCGCCATATTTCTCCATCAGCATCTGCATCCCCATCATATCGAGCATCGGGTCCATAGAGAGTTGCAGCTTACGTACCGTCAGCCCTTCCAGCGAAGGTAACGCAGGCAGGCTACTTAATGTGTCTGGCAAAGCACCAGAGGCACTAATGGCAATCGGCTGAATCCGCATTACCGGATGCGGCTTATCAAAAGGCGCAATCGCCATTCCCATCTGGCTGACCGGCAGCGTCACCAGGTCAAAGGGGTTGTTGTCGTTAACCTCCACCAGCACTTCAAAACGCTCGCCCATCAGCACCGGCAGCTCGCTCACCTTCACTGGTTCAGGTAGCAGACCACCGTCGCTGGCAATCACATACAGCGGGCGATTGTCGCTGGTGGCGAAATTGAGCGAGCGGGCATTACAGCCATTGAGCAAACGCAGGCGCAGCCAGCCACGCGGGGCAGCGTGTTGCGGGTAGATTGCACCGTTGGTCAGCAACGTATCGCCAAACCAACCCACAGCGGCGGTCATCACATCCAGTTGATAATCAATCTGCCCGTCAGCGTTAAATTTTTTATCCTGAACAATCACCGGGACATCATCAATACCCCACTGTTTTGGCAGCATTAATTTCAGGATTTCGTCATCTTCAATCACCACCAAACCAGCCAGCCCCATCGCCACCTGACGTCCGGTCTTGCCATGTTGATGTGGATGGAACCAGCAGGTAGCGGCAGGTTGATCAACGTTCAACGTCACCGAGCGCTTGCCACCTGGCGGAATAATTCCCTGCGGGCCGCCGTCGACTTCACCCGGTACTTCCAGCCCGTGCCAGTGCAACGTCGTCTCTTCCGTCAGTTGGTTATAGATATCAACCGTTACCGCTTTGCCGCGCTGTAATTTCACCGCCGGCCCCAGCAGATTGCCGTTATAGCCCCAGGTAGTTGCAGTTTTCTCGCCAAAGGTGGACTGACCTGCGCCAATAGTTAACTGAATGCGATTACGGGCATCGGTCGTGAGCAAATCAGGGATCGGTAACGTTGGGCGTTCCGCCGCAAATACTGCGCGGCTCCACAGCGGCAAAGCCGAAGCCACACCCAGCGCGACGGAATATTTTAAGAAATCACGACGTTGCATAGTTATTTCCTTATTCTTAAGCAGGCGAAACAAAATCAAACGTTGAGCATAGTCCTTCCCCTTACGGGAAGGTCAAGCCGCAGACACAATTTAATCGACAATAATGGTCGTCGCCTCGCTCGCAGTGTGCTAACGTTTATCTTCTTTAAGCCCCTGGTAGAAGCAATGAAGACGTTTTTCAGAACAGTGTTATTCGGCAGCCTGATGGCCGTCTGCGCAAACAGTTACGCGCTCAGCGAGTCTGAAGCCGAAGATATGGCCGATTTAACGGCAGTTTTTGTTTTTCTGAAGAACGATTGTGGTTACCAGAACTTACCTAACGGGCAAATTCGTCGCGCACTGGTCTTTTTTGCCCAGCAAAACCAGTGGGATCTCAGTAATTACGACACCTTCGACATGAAAGCCCTCGGTGAAGACAGCTACCGCGATCTCAGCGGCATTGGCATTCCCGTCGCTAAAAAGTGCAAGGCCCTGGCCCGCGATTCCTTAAGCCTGCTTGCCTACGTCAAATAATCCCTGATACCTTTTTGTAGAAATATTGACCGTGCATCCGCGGTCAATGTTAGCTATTATGTTGCGCCCTTTTTTTACGGGTGTTAACAAAGGAGGTATCAACCCATGGCCGAAAAAAAACAGTGGCATGAAACGCTACACGACCAGTTTGGGCAGTACTTTGCGGTAGATAACGTTCTGTATCATGAAAAGACCGATCACCAGGATCTGATCATTTTTGAGAACGCCGCATTTGGCCGCGTAATGGCGCTGGATGGCGTAGTCCAAACCACCGAGCGCGACGAGTTTATCTATCATGAGATGATGACCCATGTTCCGCTACTGGCCCACGGTCTCGCGAAACATGTGCTGATTATCGGCGGCGGCGACGGTGCCATGCTGCGTGAAGTAACCCGACATAAAAACGTTGAGTCAATCACGATGGTGGAAATCGATGCGGGTGTCGTGTCGTTCTGCCGTCAGTATCTGCCCAACCATAACGCCGGTAGTTACGACGATCCGCGCTTTAAGCTGGTGATCGACGATGGCGTCAATTTCGTGAATCAAACCAGCCAGACCTTTGATGTCATTATCTCCGACTGCACCGATCCTATCGGTCCCGGCGAAAGTCTGTTCACCTCAGCATTTTATGAAGGCTGCAAACGTTGCCTGAATCCTGGCGGTATCTTCGTCGCACAAAACGGCGTCTGCTTTTTACAGCAGGAAGAAGCCATCGACAGCCATCGCAAACTCAGCCATTACTTCAGCGACGTTGGCTTTTATCAGGCGGCGATCCCGACCTATTACGGCGGCATCATGACCTTTGCATGGGCGACAGATAACGACGCCTTACGCCATCTCTCAACCGAAATTATTCAGGCGCGTTTTCTCGCTTCTGGCCTGAAATGCCGTTATTACAATCCGGCAGTCCATACGGCAGCTTTTGCCTTACCCCAGTATCTGCAAGACGCACTGGCTTCACAGCCGTCCTAAGGAGAAGATAAGAAATTGAAAAAACTGAAACTACATGGCTTTAATAATCTGACCAAAAGTCTGAGTTTTTGTATTTACGATATCTGCTACGCCAAAACTGCCGAAGAGCGCGACGGTTATATTGCTTATATCGATGAACTCTATAATGCCAACCGTCTGACCGAAATCCTGTCAGAAACCTGTTCCATTATCGGGGCCAATATTCTTAACATCGCCCGCCAGGATTACGAACCACAGGGTGCCAGCGTCACTATTCTGGTGAGTGAAGAACCGGTCGACCCGAAACTTATCGACAAAACAGAACACCCCGGTCCGCTGCCAGAAACGGTGGTTGCCCATCTCGATAAAAGTCATATTTGCGTACATACCTACCCGGAAAGTCATCCTGAAGGTGGTTTATGTACCTTCCGCGCAGATATTGAAGTCTCTACCTGCGGCGTGATTTCTCCGCTGAAGGCGCTGAATTACCTGATCCACCAGCTTGAGTCCGATATCGTAACCATTGATTATCGCGTGCGCGGTTTTACTCGCGACATTAACGGTATGAAGCACTTTATCGACCATGAGATTAATTCGATTCAGAACTTTATGTCTGACGATATGAAGGCGCTGTATGACATGGTGGATGTGAACGTCTATCAGGAAAATATCTTCCATACCAAGATGTTGCTTAAAGAGTTCGACCTTAAGCACTACATGTTCCACACCAAACCGGAAGATTTAACCGACAGCGAGCGCCAGGAAATTACCGCTGCGCTGTGGAAAGAAATGCGCGAGATTTATTACGGGCGCAATATGCCAGCCGTTTAACGGCTCTGGCGGAGCTCCCAGGCTCCGCCAGATTTATTTACTTCTGCTGCACGAAATTACGGTAAGCAGCCACCACCTGCAGAAAATCCTCAACGCCGCATAGCGACAGGCTTTCTTCGTCGTAGTAGTTCATCCCCTCTTCCATTTCATCGCCAGCGAATTCCAGTTGATTGGCGCGAACCATTACCTCTTCACCGTCCATCCACAGGGTGTATTCATGCCCTGCCCGTTGCCAGGACCGTTCGCTACCTTTGAGCGTGCGCGCGGCGTCTTCCACTTCATCAAGCAAGGCCAGGTTTTCTTTCACCTCTTCATTAAACCAGTGCCCGACCACTTCATGCCCCATGGACATACGCACCTTTACCACTCCGGTAATATCGCGCAGAAATTCGTAATCCATAGTGTGTTCCTCTGCTCCCGGCAATGCGCCGAAATCGCATTGCGCCATTGATGTAATTATCGCAGCCTTAACGGAGAAAAACAGCGGAACGGCGATGGTTTAGAAATAAAAAATGCCCGGGAATCTCATTCACCGGGCATTGTGTCGTTTATGCGCAGCGCGTGCGCTTACTTATTACACCGCAGTCTGGAAAATCACCCCGTCCGCTTTTTCGGTGTACTGAGAAAGCTGGTTGAAGTTCAGATAACGGTAAGTATCAACGGCGGTTTTATCCACCTGCGCCACGTAGGTCTGGTACTCTTCCGGCGTCGGCAGTTTGCCAATCAGCGCCGCAACAGCAGCCAGTTCCGCAGAAGCCAGGAAGACGTTCGCACCTGTACCCAGACGGTTCGGGAAGTTACGGGTCGAGGTGGAAACCACCGTCGCGCCGTCTGCCACACGCGCCTGGTTACCCATACACAGGGAACAGCCAGGGATCTCGATACGCGCACCACTCTTACCGAAGACGCTGTAGTAGCCTTCTTCAGTCAACTGTGCGGCGTCCATACGGGTTGGCGGTGCCACCCACAGGCGGGTCGGCAACTGACCTTTGTGCGCATCCAGCAGTTTACCAGCGGCACGGAAGTGACCGATGTTAGTCATGCAAGAACCGATAAACACTTCGTCGATCTTCTCGCCCTGTACCGCAGACAGCGGACGCGCGTCATCCGGGTCGTTCGGAGCACAGAGGATTGGCTCTTTAATATCCGCCAGATCGATGTCGATCACTGCCGCGTATTCCGCATCTGCATCGGCTTCCAGCAGCTCAGGATTCGCCAGCCATTTTTCCATGCCCTGAATACGACGTTCCAGGGTACGACGATCGCCGTAACCTTCCGCGATCATCCACTTCAGCAGGACGATGTTAGAGTTCAGGTATTCGATGATCGGTTCTTTGTTCAGCTTGATGGTACAACCGGCAGCAGAACGCTCGGCGGACGCATCGGTCAGCTCAAAGGCCTGCTCAACTTTCAGATCCGGCAGACCTTCAATTTCCAGAATGCGACCTGAGAAGATGTTTTTCTTGCCTTTCTTCTCAACGGTCAGCAGACCTTGTTTGATCGCATACAGCGGAATGGCGTGTACCAGATCGCGCAGGGTGATACCCGGCTGCATTTTGCCTTTGAAGCGCACCAGAACGGATTCCGGCATATCCAGCGGCATTACGCCTGTTGCGGCTGCAAATGCCACCAGACCAGAACCCGCCGGGAAAGAAATGCCGATCGGGAAACGGGTATGGGAGTCACCACCGGTACCGACGGTATCCGGCAGCAGCATACGGTTCAGCCAGGAGTGGATTACGCCGTCCCCCGGACGCAGCGACACACCGCCACGGTTCATAATGAAATCCGGCAGCGTGTGGTGCGTATTCACGTCAACTGGCTTCGGATACGCCGCGGTGTGGCAGAAAGACTGCATCACCAGGTCAGCCGAGAAGCCCAGGCACGCCAGGTCTTTCAGTTCATCACGGGTCATCGGGCCAGTGGTGTCCTGAGAACCAACAGAAGTCATTTTCGGTTCGCAGTACGCGCCCGGACGAATGCCTTTCACACCGCAGGCACGACCTACCATTTTCTGCGCCAGCGAGAAGCCGCGATCGCTCTCAGCGACATCTTTCGCCTGACGGAACACATCGCTGTGCGGCAGACCAAGTGCTTCACGCGCTTTGGTGGTCAGGCCACGCCCGATAATCAGCGGAATACGGCCGCCAGCACGCACTTCATCAATCAGCACGTCGGTTTTCAGTTCGAAGGTCGCCAGCAGTTCGCCGGTTTCGTGGTTACGCACTTCACCTTTGTACGGGTAAACGTCAATTACGTCGCCCATGTTCAGGTTAGAGACGTCCACTTCAATTGGCAGTGCACCCGCATCTTCCATCGTGTTAAAGAAGATGGGTGCAATTTTACCGCCGAGGCACAAACCAC